>ERZ773139.427-NODE-427-length-57938-cov-13.997219_pt1 | contig 57938 bp, 49 predicted proteins | sample MGYA00580854_ERZ773139 | MGnify/ENA primary metagenome ERZ773139 (study PRJEB29015, sample SAMEA2737809) | human gut metagenome | biome: human gut; feature: human-associated habitat; material: faeces | place: China | collected 2012 ...
CTATTATACCATATTTACGTAAAAAAGCCCAGCTTTTGCTGGACTTTTTCGACAGACTGAGATGGAGACATTCATTGTCTCCATCTTTTATTTGATGTAGTACAGTTAATGTTTTCTTGAAACTACATAAAAACCTCCTGCACATTTCTAATGCCCTTATTAGAAATTGTGAAGGAGGTTTTTAATTTGATTAGAAGCAAAAAATTATGACTGAGGTCTTTCCAAAACTGGGAGGACTTCCGCAACCTGTCATTGACAAAATGTTAGAAAAGGCGAATGACGGGATGCTACTCTATACACCGGTGCAAAAAATCGGTGAGGAAAAAGCGGGTACGTACTACTGCCTAAGGTGTGGCCCGCTTAAAGAAACAATTAACAAATATTTAGTAGAGAAATATAAAAAAGTGATAATGAATAATTGTTAATCTTAGGCTTAACGACATTAGTGAGTAAATTCAATTCATAGTAATTTCTTCTTTGCTGTGACTATTGGAAACATTTGTTTATCTATGAATAAGTAACAATTATCCACAATAAAGGTTTTGTTGCTAATCTATTGCGGTAAGCTTAGTTGGTACTTATAATTACTATCAAGAAATCGCAGTAGATACTCTAATATCTATAGTTAAGGTAGGTATAAAGCATGGTAGATTTAAAGAAATTATGAGATCTAGCAAAAGACCTTAAAGGTTGAGAGGAGTAAACAGGGAGGGTGTTAGTAGCACACCCATGAATTTAAAATAAATGATTTAAGAACAATTTTTATCTAAAACATTTTTTACGGGCAAATGGTATATATCGTTTTAAATTAGAACAGGGCATAATTACATCAATTGTTTTTATGCCTTTTTATTTTTTTATCCTTCCTGTTTGTAAGCAGGAAGGATTTTTTATGTTTTATAGCTGGCTTTGTTACATAGCCAAGTATCCGTAATCTCCCGAATTTTTGAACCGGAACCATTTTCAAAAATTCAATTCAAAGGAGATTACAGAGATGAAAATTTCAAATGATTATGAAATACGCGTTGAACAGAAATATTATGCGATATTCAAAGATGTCAATGGCATAGAGCAAAAAGTGGAGGTTGAAAAGGAAGTAGTAGAGGCTTTGATCCAAGCACATCGTTCAGAAAAAGCGAATGCCAGATATAACGAAAGACACACATACTCACTTGATTCGTTGAGTTATGAGGGAGAAGCTTTTGCTTCCTATGATGATTACATGTTTGAGAAAGAATTGACTCATAAAGAAAAAGTGAAAGCTGTTTTGGGAAGTATGAAGCCAAAACAAGCCAAATTGTTGTTTAGCATTTTTTTCTTAAATAAAACACAGCAGGAAATAGCAAAGGAAGAAAATGTATCACAGGCGGCAATATCGCAACGCTTTTCGGTGAGTAAAGAGAACTTTCAAAAAATGTATAAAAAACTTTTCTCGAAAACCTTATAATTCACTTCTTTTTTGTCGGTATAGTGAGGGCGCCAATAATGCCTTCGTAAAACTTTGACAACTGAATACCCATTCATCAAGTACATTACTTGCGTAGATAGCCGCGACTGTAGGTGCGCCACGACCTTCTGATAGAAGAGAGCGATAAAACCTATACGGCAAAAGCCGAATTGCAATCGGTGTTGGCAATGACATACGCAAGGGACAATGATACTTCCGTAATTCGCGGTCGGTCCACAAAGAAGGGGCGAGGGTGAAATTCCCATGGAGCAGATAAGCAATCTGCCGCTTGATGACTTCCCATCATATTCGGGGTGTCGAGGACAAATAGAGTATGTGAAAGGTGTCCGGGTAGAAAGCAGATTGCATGGGACATAGCGGTCGCTTCCGAGATTGCCTTTTATACATATTCTAAATGTCACGCACTTTTGGGAAGAACCGAACGGGTGTGGGTATTCGGTCCAAAATGAGAAGGAGTAAAAACAATGAGAAAAAGCATTAAAGAAATTATCAGGAACTGTTGCGAATCAAATGAAGAAATGAACTCGTCAGATTTCAAGGACTGCGTCAATGCGGTGTATTTTCACTTGGGGCAAGCAATGAAATACGAAGACGGCAGCCGAATGTCAAACAATCATTTGAGAATTGCAGACAATATCTGCGCAGCAACTTCGGATTGCTTTCTTGATGAGGAAGATAATCTTGTGAATTGGTTCAAAGGCGAAGAATGTACCTTTTGCCATCCTGTCACGCGTCAGACGATAAAAATTAGGATTCGCGATGACTGCGATGCAATTTACTTCTTCCTTCGCTACTGTATGAAGCTGAAAAGGAAAGAAAAAATTGAGGATGACTTTCTCAGCTATCTTTCCTACATTCTCTGCGAACCGTGCTTATCTTAATTTTTCTGTCCGGGGGCTTAGGTCCCCGATACATAACAAAACATAGGAGGTCAATTATGACACAAGAAAAAATCTACCGGGGCGATATATTTTTTGCAAATCTGAACCCCGTCAAGGGGTCTGAGCAAGGCGGAAAAAGGCCGGTCGTGATCCTGCAAAATGATGTAGGAAATAAGTTCAGTCCGACAGTTATCGTTGCGGCAATCACAAGCCGGACAAGAAAAAAAGCGAAAATGCCGACTCATGTTCCTTTGGACAATGCAGCACTCGAAAAAAACTCGCAGGTTCTTTTGGAGCAAATACGAACTTTGGATAAGTCACGATTGATTACTAAGGTCGGAAAACTGACAAAAGATGAGATGATTGCGATAGACCGAAGTCTTGAGGTTAGTCTTTCAATCAGTGGGAGTGTGTAATCATGCGCATTTCGGATTTAACCGTAGATGAAGAATTTGAAAGCGTTATTCCGCCGCTTACAGATGAAGAATTTGAGCTTCTGAAAGAAAGCATTTTGGATGACGGCGAGGTTTATCATCCGCTTGTAGTCTGGAATAACATCATTGTTGACGGACATCACCGATACAAGATTTTGAAAGAGCATCCTGAACTTAAATATCGTATTACGAAGCGAGAGTTTGAAAACAGATATGAAGCAATATCTTGGATTTGCCTGAATCAGCTTGGGCGAAGAAATCTTAACGATGCACAAAAGAAGATGCTGATAGGCAGAAGATATAAGGCCGAAAAAGCATCACTTGGCGCTTCTGATGGGTTTCGTGGAAACCAACACACAAAGTTGGTAAAAGAACAAAATGTTCCTTTACCAGATGAAAACAGCACGGCAGATAAGATTGCAAGTGAACTTAATGTGTCGCACATGACAGTCAAGCGTGCCGAAAAATTCGTTGACGGTGTTGACGCTGCCGAAGAAGTATTGCCGGGTGTCACAAAGGACATTACCTCCGGGAAAATCAAGCCGAAGCAAGCGGATGTTGCAGCTATTGCCAAAGCTCCTGCCGAGGAACGCAGACAGCTTGCGGAAAATCTTTACAAGAAACCGACTCCCGAAGAAAAAGCCCGAAATAAGAACAAACGGGATTTGATGAAGGCAATACGGATGTGCGATGCAACTCATATTCCCTCAGATACAAACAAAATCACGCCGCAGGATATGCTGATGACCTTTGAGAGTGAAATAGAAAAGGTCATCAGTTCTATGGACTTTTGTCTCGACTATTTTCCCGAACTCTTGACCTCGCCGGAATATGTTGTACAGGTCAAAGAAATTATACAACCGCTGAAGGACTATATTAAAAATTTGGAGGAAAACAGATATGCAGCCACTTTATAAACTCATGGAAATCAACAGCGAACGCCTTGTGATCGACAGAAATGTCTATCAAAGAAAACAGCACAACGATAAAATAACGCAGATTGTTGCTTCCTGGGATGAACGAATCGCCAATGAGCCGAAGATAAGCCTGCGCGACGGCGTTTACCATGTATTTGACGGTCAGCACACCATTCTTGCCCGCGAAGCAATGAACGACAACAACCCGGTAAAAATTCTCTGTAAGGTGTATTACGGCCTTTCGGAAAAGGAGGAAGCATTGCTCTTTGCCAAGCAAACCGGGATTTCGTCAAAGCCAAGTGCAGGTGAACGACTACGAGCCAACCTGTACGGCGAGGATGAGGAAGCAAAAGCGTTTTGCCGCGCAACAGAAGAAGCCGGACTTTCGGTTGATGTGAAAGGAACGCGGCACAAAAAGCATATCGCCTGCGTCAGCACAGCCTTGAACGCTTACAGGGTGCTTGGAAAAGAGCTTTATGTTGAAGCGTTGAGCATTATTGCTGAGGCGTGGAACGGCAAGCCGGATTCTTTGCGCTATGAAATCGTAAAGGCAATCACCGAGTTCGTACAGTTTTATAACGGTAAGTATGACAGACCTGTACTTATTGCAGCTTTGAAAAGCAAAAAGCCGATTTCCATTCGTAACAAAATTATCACCGACTGCGAGCATCCGCAGAACATTAAATATGCCAGACAGATTATGATTGCTTACAATGCGAAATCGGACAAGACACTGCCGGACCTTAAAAAGAACGACAAACAGTGAGGATGAGAATTGATGAGTGAATGTAAGGATAACATTCCAAATAAGGAAGCGGTTTATATAAGCGCATACACCATTATCAAAAAAATGCTTTCTGACGGAGTTATCAGCGAAAAAGTTTTCAGCAGGCTCAATGAGAAAATAGCAGAGCGACAGAGTTGTCCCGCCTTTTCTCACTGACCTGAAAATGCCGGGGTTCCGGCATTCTACATAATCGCACATTTCACAAAAATCATGATTCGCCGTACAATCTTGATAAAAACATAAGGAAGTGAGTTACATGCAGCAATCAACAAAAGATGTAAAAGTGATATGTCCGACAAAAGGTTTGTACGGTGATAAAAAGCTACGAGTGGCTGCGTATTGCCGCGTTAGTACAGATTCGGATAATCAGGAAGATTCGTTTATCGCTCAGGTAAAATATTATAATGATTTTTTGCGCTTGTCCGATAATATGGAACTCGTAGATATTTATGCCGATGAAGGGATCACGGGAACGAGTATCAATAAAAGAGACGACTTCAATCGTATGTTGCGGGATAGCAGCCTCGGAAAAATCGACCGTATTTTTGTCAAAAGCGTGTCCAGATTTGCAAGAAACTCTTTGGAGTGCATTGAAAGCATAAGATTGCTTAAATCATATGGTACTACAGTTCTTTTTGAAAACGACGCTATAGATACAGACACTATGAACTCTGAGATGATTCTTTATATTAAAAGTGCGTTTGCACAAAGCGAATCATTGTCAGGATCAAAGAGAATGTCTACTGCTATACGCATGAAAATGTCAACCGGTGAGTTCTATAACCATATGGCTCCGTTTGGTTATAGGGCTGAGAACAGAACCCTTATTCCCATCCCCGAGGAAGCTGAGATCGTAAAAAGGATTTTTAACGAATACATTGCCGGTAAGGGAATCGGAAAAATTGTTTCGGATTTAAACAGGGATGATGTAGTCGGAAAACCTCTTGGGAAAAAAAGAGTACGGTATATACTAACAAACAAAAAATATTGCGGAGATAGCCTATATCAAAAGTCTTACACGCCGCCTGTATTACCGCTTCGGAATATTCCGAACAGAGGCGAGGTTGACAAATATTATGTTGAAAATACGCATCAGGCGATTATTGATAAGTCTGTTTTTCAAACCGTCAACAAGATGTTTGAGAAGAATATGCTGCGATACGGAAACCGTCAGAAACGTGCATCTGAAAATTTCAGTGGCAGAATAATTTGCGGTGATTGTGGGTGGGCATATAAGAAGAAAAGCGGAAACGGAGAGCCGACATGGATCTGCACAAAGGACGGCATTGCAGGTCAGCGTTGCAACACTCATCCTATATCCGAAGCAGTGTTAAAAAAGGCTTTTGTTATGATGTTCAATCGGTTACAACAGCATAAGGATATAATAATTAAGGATACGCACCGTAAACTGTTGATTTTACGAAAAGCCTTTTTTAATAACAGTACGGCTGTTGAGGATATTGATAATGAATTGGCGGAGCTGGCAGAACAGAACTCAATGTATGTCCGTTTTCATTCTCAAAAAATCATTGACGAAATAACCTTTATGGAACAGACAAACGAAATCAAAAGGCGAATAAGTGAATTAAGAAGCCGTCGCATAAAACTGATGAATGAAAATGAAGAAGAACGCTGCATTGAACTGCTGAGAAAAACCGAGGAACAGCTTGACGAATTTCCACAGGCGATTTTATGCTTCGATTTTTGCCTTTTCGATAAGCTTATAAAAAGAATCATCGTTTTAAGCGATTCACTGGTATTTGAATTTCGTTGCGGAATAAAACTCAGGGAGACGATATAATGGAACTGCGCACCTTGCTTTACGGATACAATAAACATCAATTTCGCTTTTATCCAAACAGGGATGAAAGCGCTGTTGTAAAAATGATTTTCGATGAGTACATAAGCGGAAAGACGCTGCAACAAATCGCGGACCGCTTGACGGCAGAACAAATCGTATATTACAAGGATAAAACCGCATGGAATAAAAATATGGTGCGGCGTATTCTTGAAAACCGACATTATATCGGTGATGAAGAATACCCAGCTATTGTAACTGCCGATGAATTTGAAAAGGCAAACAAAAAACGTCTCAGCAAAGGCGGCGAACGGGTTACAGATACTGTGCAGGAAAAGTTTTTTAAGTATCATACCGTATGCGGACAATGCGGAGGTAGATTCACCCGTCGGAGAAATTGGAGCAAAACACGCGAAAAGTGGTATTGCACTTGCGGTTGTAAAAATACTGTATATATAGATGACAAGCTATTTTACAGTCAGATTCATTCTATTATTAGCTGTGTAATTGCAGAACCCGCATTACTTAATGTGTTGCCACAGGAGAATTCTTTATGTGTACTTACACCGGAGGTTATGAGGGCAGATAAAGAGATTGATCGAATGACAGAAAGAAAAAACATTGACTTTCTGCCTGTAAAAAAGGCAATCTTCTCAAATGTTTCGGACAAATTTGATTGTTGCACACTCGATAGAGCAAAGGCGTTCAGCGGTGTTCTTATGCAGTATTACGGAGAACAAACCGCATCGGATGCTATAAACATCAAGGTGCTTGAAGATACGGTTGATAAAATCACAGTTGATGAGAACGGTATTATTTCGGTTGAGTTCTTGAACGGATGTCGAATTTCAAAGGAGGACAATAATGGAAACAGCAGTAACACCCAGACAGAAAATTATAACTAAAATAGAAGCAAACCCGGCGTTGGTATCAAGAAAAAATTCAAATCGTCCGTTGAATGTAGCAGCTTACTGCCGCGTATCGACTGACGCAGAGGATCAGATAAACAGTTATCGTGCGCAGGTTTCATATTATACGGAGCATATTTCTCAAAATCCGAAATGGCGTTTTGTCGAGGTTTATGCCGATGAAGGTATAACGGGTACTATGGTTAAAAAGCGTGAGAACTTTCTTCGTATGATTAAGGATTGCGAAAAGGGCAAAATAGATATGATTCTTACGAAGTCTGTATCCCGTTTTGCCCGTAACATTGTAGACAGCATTAGTTATATCCGTAAGCTGAAAGCAATGGGGATTGGGATTTATTTTGAAGAACAGAATATAGACTCGCTAAAAGAGGACAGCGAGACATATATCGGTATTTACAGCGTAATGGCACAGTCCGAAAGCGAAAATATCAGTGCCAATGTTTCTTGGGGTATAAGGAAACGTATGCAAAACGGAACCTATGCCTGCCGCTTTAATATGCTTGGGTATCGCAAGGATAAAGATGAAACAGAGCCTCGTATTATTCCGGAGGAAGCCGAAATTGTTCGCACTGTTTTCAAAATGTATGATGAAGGATACAGCTTGGATCAGATTAAATCTTATCTTGAAGAAAAAGGCGTTAAAACCTCCAACGGCAAAACACAGTGGAGTAAAGAAAATATAAGAAGAATGCTCACAAATGAGAAGTATGTCGGCGATGTTATTTATCAAAAGACTTTTAGAACCGATTGCATAAGTAAACATACAAAAGTGAATCGGGGTGAACGGACAAAGTATCTCGTCAGTAACAATCATCCGGCTATCGTAGACAGAGATTTATTCAACGCGGTTCAGGCGGAAATTGCGCGGCGGAGCAGCAAACGACGGACTTCCGATAAAACGCTTACTTCGCTTGGCAAGTACAGCGGCAAATATGCTCTTTCAGAACTTTTAATATGCGCCGAGTGCGGTAGTCCTTATAAAAGAAAAACATGGACAAACGGAAATGAAAAGCGTATTTATTGGCGCTGCCTTAATCGAATTGAACACGGCGCAAAATATTGTCCGCACTCAAAAGGATTTGAAGAAAAAAGGTTACACAGTGCTATATGCAGAGCGTTAAAGAAAGCAGTAAATGATAATGCGGAATCGCTTTTGTTGATTAAGGCAAATCTTGCTTATGCAGTTACCGGAGATGAAGCCAACCTTGATTTGGGGGCTATTGAAAAGCGTATTAAGGAAGCGACAAAGGAAATGGGAGAGTACATGGTGAATTACCGCAACACAGGCGGTGATAAAAACCGGTATCTGGAGTGTATCCAAAGTGCTGCCGATGAAATTAAAGCCCTGCGTGTTCAACTTGAAACCGCAACGTCAAAGCTTGAAAAGTGCGACGAGGCTAATGCCGAGATCAAGCGGCTTTGCGATTGGTTGGATTGCCATGACACTTCCTTTGCTGATTATGATGACATCGTAATTCGTCGGGTTGTGGAGTGTATAAAGGTCTATAAAGACGGAACAATCAAGGTAATAACAAAATTCGGAACAGAAGCGACAGAAACTATATAATAAGAAAGTCGGCAGATAAACTGTCGGCTTTTTTACATACTGAGAGCTTGTATAGCTTTCCGAAATATGGTATAATCATAATAGCGTAAGGGATTTGTGATTGTGCTATTTCGTCCCGACAAATATGAGAGACGAATAGATATGTACAATGAGTAGAAAAGTGCTTGTTTTAAGGGATGAAACGCATTGTGCCATTTCGTCGCACAGTCACAAATAAAGCATTCCGTAAGGAGTGCTTTTTCTTTATACAATTATACGACCGAAGCGATTATTCGCCCGCGGGTGAATAATCGCTCCCAACAACCAAATCAAGGTACGATAAATCCTTTATTTAAGCGGCTTTAGGCACATTTTTCGATGTGATCTCTTAATAGGGATTCCGTAAAGCACTACGGAAAAACCAAAGCGTCGAAAATTTATTTTTTACGGCTTTGCCGCCATTTTACAACAAATGCAATACAAGAGCAAATCAATTTGTACTTGATTATCCTTACGGTGTATGCGATAATTATATATACGCAAAAGCCTTTAAAGGAGCGAACGGTATGCGCAGAACAAAGCTAAGCGGCAGCTTTTTTATTTGCCTGCTTATCAATATGCTTTTAAATTTTGAAGGTATTATTCCCGCAGCGGTTTTGCTTGCTTTGCACCTCGTGTTAAAGTTGTCGGTTTGGTGGGCGGCTGCCGCGCTTATAATCTGGCTTCTTTGGCTTATTGTATGGATGAAGATAATAGGCAGCGCGGGACAATGCGGCAATACAGCAGACCCGCCGAAAGAAAACAAAAACCCGTATTCTTCCAATCGGCAGCCAAAAAAGTGATAAATCTTCGGCATTATTCCGAAGAATCGAAATATAATATATTATTAAAAAGGGGATATTATTATGGGACTTATTAAAGCAGGAATAGGCGCTTTAGGCGGTACGCTGGCAGATCAGTGGAAGGAATTTTTCTACTGCGAAGCAATGCCTAAGGAGGTGCTTGTTACCAAGGGGCAAAAGCGCGTAAGCGGCCGTTCCTCCAACACTAAGGCAAGCGACAATATTATCTCAAACGGCTCCGGCATTGCCGTGGCAGACGGTCAGTGTATGATAATCGTAGAGCAGGGCAAGGTTGTAGAGGTTTGTGCCGAGCCGGGCGAATTTACATACGATACCTCAACCGAGCCTTCAATTTTTTCGGGAAGCTTAGGCGAGGGCATTAAACAAACCTTTAAAACAATAGGCAAGCGTTTTACCTACGGCGGCGATACCGGTAAGGATCAGCGCGTGTACTACTTCAACACAAAAGAGCTTATAGACAACAAATTCGGCACGCCGAACCCGATTCCGTTCCGCGTGGTAGACAGCAAAATCGGCTTAGACGTAGACGTTTCGGTGCGCTGTTCGGGCGTGTATTCCTACAAAATCGCCGACCCGCTGCTTTTCTACACCAACGTATGCGGCAATGTTGAAAAGGAATACACCCGCGACGAATTGGACGGTCAGCTGAAAGCCGAATTTATAAGCGCCTTGCAGCCGGCGTTCGGCAAGCTTTCGGATATGGAAATGCGCCCTAATCAGATAGTAAGCCACAATACCGAGCTTGAAAATGCTATGAACACGGCGCTTTCCGCTAAATGGGGCGAATTGCGCGGACTTGCGGTGGTAAGCATTGCGTTAGGCTCTGTTACCCTGCCCGAAGAAGACGCCGAGATGATAAAACAGGCTCAGCGCACCGCCATTATGCGCGACCCGACCATGGCGGCAGCTACGCTTGTCGGCGCACAGGCGGACGCTATGAAGGCGGCGGCTTCAAACGAGGCGGGCGCTATGACCGGCTTTATGGGTATGGGAATGGCAATGAACACAGGCGGCGGTGTGAACGCGCAGAATTTGTTTGCTATAGGTCAGCAACAACAGGCTCAGTCTAAACAAACCGCGCCCGCTGCAAACAGTTGGAAATGCAAGTGCGGAACAACCGCCGCAGGTAATTTCTGCCCCGAATGCGGCTCGCCTAAGCCTGCCGCCGAAGAGGGCTGGACCTGCTCCTGCGGCGCGGTAAACAAGGGAAAATTCTGCCAAAACTGCGGCGCAAAGAAACCTTCGGGCGTGCCGCAATACCGCTGCGATAAATGCGGCTGGGAGCCTGAAGACCCTAAAAATCCGCCTGAATTCTGCCCTGAATGCGGCGACCCGTTTGACGGCGGCGATATTATTTAACGGGGGAAAAGAATATGCAAACCTTACAGGAGTATAAATGCCCCTGCTGCGGCGGCGCAATTGCGTTTGACAGCACCCTGCAGAAAATGAAGTGCCCCTACTGCGACACCGAATTTGATATTGAAACGCTGGCAAGCTATGACGACGGCTTAAACGGCGAACAGGATAATATGGAATGGGAAACCTCTGCCGGCGGCGAGTGGCAGGACGGCGAAACGGACGGACTGCGCTCCTATGTGTGCAAATCCTGCGGCGGCGAGATCGTAGGTGACGCCAACACGGCGGCAACCGCCTGCCCGTTTTGCGGCAACCCCGTTGTTATGACGGGGCAGCTTTCCGGCGCGCTTAAGCCCGATATCGTAATACCCTTTAAATTAGATAAAAAAGCCGCCAAGGCGGGGCTTCAAAAGCACCTTACGGGCAAGCGGCTGCTGCCTAAAATTTTCAAGGACCAAAACCATATAGACGAAATTAAGGGCGTTTATGTTCCGTTTTGGCTTTTTGATACCGAGGCGGACGCTCAGGTGCGTTACAGGGCTACAAAGGTACGCAGCTGGAGCGACAGCGATTATGATTACACCGAAACAAGCCACTTTCTTGTGCGCCGCGGCGGCAGCATTGCCTTTGAACACGTGCCGGTGGACGGCTCCTCTAAAATGGCGGACGATTTAATGGAATCGATCGAGCCTTATAGCTTTGCCGACGCAGTGGATTTCAAGACGGCGTATTTGGCAGGCTATTTGGCAGATAAATACGACGTTACCGCCGAGCAGAGCATCGAGCGCGCAAACGAGCGCGTGAAAAGGTCTACCGAAGAAGCATTTGCCTCAACCGTTAAAGGCTATGCCACGGTTACAACCGAAAGCAGCAGTATTAAGCTGCACGGCGGCAAGGCAAAATACGCCCTTTACCCCGTATGGATCTTAAACACCACCTGGAACGGCAATAAATACACCTTTGCCATGAACGGGCAAACCGGCAAATTTGCCGGCGATCTTCCCGTGGATAAGGCGGCGGCAAGAAAATGGACGCTCGGTTTAACGGCGGCATTAAGCGCCGCGGCATACGCCGTTATATGGCTGCTGCACATAGCAGGAATAATTTAAGGGGGCGGAAATTGTGAAAAAAAGAATTACCGCAATCATATTTTCCGTTCTTTTATGCTTTTCCGCCGCAATCCCGTCATTTGCGGCGGAAAAAAGCGCAAGACTTAACGACGCCGCAAATCTGCTTTCCGAAAGTGAAAAAGCAGACCTGCTTTATAAGCTGGACGAAATAAGCGAGCGGCAGCAATTGGATATAACGGTTGCAACCGTGGATAACCTCGGCAGTTATAATACCGCAAGCGCCTATGCCGACGATATTTACGACAATTCGGGCTACGGCTTCGGCTCCGAAAGGGACGGCATTTTACTGCTTATATCGTTAAGCGACCGCGATTGGGCAATATCCACCTGCGGCTATGCCATCACCGTATTTACAGACGCCGGAGCAGACTATATTGGTGAGAAAATAACACCCGCTTTATCTGACGGCTATTACGCCGCCGCTTTCAGCAAATACGCGGAGCTTTGCGATGAATTTATAACCCAGGCAAAAAATGAAAAGCCCTATGACATAGAAAATATGCCGCGCGAACCGCTTTCGCTTATATGGATACCCGTTTCGGTTATTATAGGCTTTATAATAGCCTTAATTGCGGTGGGAGTTATGAAAAGCAAGCTTAAAACCGTGCGTTTTAAAACTACGGCAAACAGCTACCTTAAAAAGGGCAGTCTTAATATTACCGACAGCAGCGATCTGTTCCTTTACCGTGCCGTAAACCGCACGGCAAAACCTAAGGATAACGAGGGTTCGGGCGGCAGCTCCACCCATACCTCGTCCTCAGGCGCAACCCACGGCGGCGGCAGCGGAAAGTTCTAACGCCGGTGCTTGCCGATCCTGCGCTTTGCGCCCGATAAATGCCGAAACTACCTGTACTTTCAGCGCAAATTTAAGCTGAAATTAAAAAACCGCCTGACAGGCGGTTTTTTCTGCTTATAACTGTTTGAAAGGGGAAAGCGGATTGCCGCACGCCTTGCGGCGTTCACAATAACTAAACGACCTGTCATTCTGAACGCGAAGCGTGAAAGAATCCGTAATACCCTTAAAAGAGAACGGATTGCCACAGCCGTTACACGGCTTCGCAATGACGGGGGAGGGAAAACGGATTGCCGTAGGAGCGCGCGTCTCGCCTGCCGACTTTTTCGACATGTCCATACTGCCCGACCGGCGGTTTTTTTCAATACCTTTATTTTATTTCGGATAATATTCCGTAATGATCGGACGGATAATTCCCGTTAACCGTATCCCTTATTATATACGACTTAACAGGCTTAACGTTGCCCGCAGCAAAGCAATAATCTATATGGTGACCTACCTTTGTTTTTCCGTAATTATGGTATGTGGTTCCGAAGTCGCCCGCGGTTGCGGCATTTACATCGGTAAAATACTTTACAAGTCTTTTGTAAGCCGGAGCTTCGGGCGTTGCATTGAAATCTCCGGTAACAACCGTATAATCGCCCGCCATATTTTGAACGGTTTTTATAAGCAGATCCGAGCTTTTTAATTGGCAGTCGTTTCCGAAGCCGTAATGCGTGTTCAAAAAATTAAAAATTTTTCTGTTTTCTCTGTCAAACAGCCTTGCCCAAATACAAATTCGCTTATATTTCAGCTCATCCCACCCGTCAGACTGAATATGCGGGGTTTCCGAAAGCCAAAAATAACCCTTATCTATACAGGAAAAGCGTTCTTTATTCCATAAGATCGGTGCTGATTCCAAATGATCGGTATCACGGTAACGGTTAAACATCTCGTACTTTTCACCGTAATCCCTTTTAATAAATTCATACCATTCCGGTGTTGATTCCTGAAATCCTATAAGCTCGGCGTCGTATTTATCAAGAACCGTTTTAAGTCTTTCCGCCCGTTCCTTTACAGAATTTCCGTTTGGATCGCCTACACATCTTATATTAAAGGATACTATTTTCATTTACCGTATCTCCTAAAGAAAAATCTCCTCTTCCACCCTTGCGCAAAGGTAATGGTATACGGGCAGGTGCAGCTCCTGCACCTTAAAGGTATCGGTTTCGGGCACACATACGCATATATCGCATATTTCTTTGAGTTTTCCGCCCGTTTCACCCGTAAGTCCTATTGTTTTTATACCTAACGCCTTGGCAGTAAGCGCCGCCGCAACCACATTCTTTGAATTACCCGATGTACTTATGCAGAGTAATATATCGCCCTTTTTACCAAGCCCCATTAAGCATTGTGCAAAAACAAGTTCCGGTTCAACATCGTTGCAAAACGCAGTATTGAGCGCCGTAAACGAGGGCATAGCTATTGCAGGCACCGCCCTTTGCAAAAGTGAAAGATACTTTTCCTCTATTTCGGGGCAGTTTGCTCTCATTTCCGCCTTTTGTTCTTCGCTTAGCGGTCTTTTGCTTAAAAAGCCCTTCATAAGCTCGCCTGCTATATGCTCACAGTCGGCACAGCTTCCGCCGTTGCCGCATATAAGCAGCTTATTCCCGTTTTTAAAGGCAGTTATAAGCGCCTTTTCGGCTTTCACAATATCTTCCCTTGTTCTTTCAAGACAGGGGTATCTTTTTAACAATTCATTTAACATATTTATCACCTATAATAGCGCTGCGGATACTGCGGCATAGTCGCCTATTTTCTCACCCAAGGCGGCAGATACTATCTTACAGCACTTAAGAGACTGCGGCAGCGCCTCTTTGTTTATTACCCTTTCCATACCATCTCGCAATAAGTCCTCGGAGCGTGCGAATATACTGCCTATAACTATTCTTTCGGGGTTCAGTATATCTATAAGCACAGAAATCCCTTTCCCTAACTGCTCGCCGCATATGCGGTATACCTCTTTTGCGGTTTCGTCGCCCTTATATGCGGCGTCAGCAACCGTTTTCGCCGTAACGTCCGCTGCGGTCATACCCTTTTTAAAATACAGCGGATATACGCCCGTCTGCGCTTTTTCGAGCGCCTTTATGTAGCCTAGCTGAGCCAAACCGCCGCCGCTGCAAAAGCCTTCAAACGAGCCTGCTTTTCCGTAGCCAACAGGACCGAAGCCTTCAAGTCGGATATGCCCTGTTTCCCCTGCGTTGCCGTTTGTTCCCGAATACAGCTTACCGTTTAATATCAGCCCTGCGCCAAGCCCCGTTCCGAAGGTAAGAAAGATCATATTTTGTGTTCCCTTACCTGCACCGAATTTCCATTCCGCGGCGGCGCAGGCGTCCGCGTCGTTCATAAGTTTTGCGGGCGCTTTATAATGCTTTTCCAAAATATCCGTAATCCTTACATTGTCCCAGCCCGGCAGGTTCGGCGGACCTTCAATAGTACCCGTAACGGAATTAAGCGGTCCGCCGCAGGATACACCTATTTTTTCCGCCGTTTCACCGTCCAACATTTCGTCGGCAAGTGAAATAAGGCTTTCAATCATTTCTTCGGGTGTGATATCAAGCCGTGTGGGTATTTTCTTTTTATCAAGCAGTTCTATGTTTTCACCGTCTGCTTTCGCTTTTATTACCGCACACTTTGTGCCGCCTATATCTATGCCTAAGATCATATATGCTCCCCTAACATATCTCTTTTAAACGCTAAAAGCATTCTAAACCGAAAGATTTTTTAAAAAGGCAAACAGCCTTTTTGTAATTAACTCGTGTTCTGTGTCATTCGGGTGCAGACCGTCGGGCATAAATAATTTCTGAATTTCCGGCACTTCGGTAATACTGTCGCCCAAAAACACGATCTTTTTTCCCTTTAAATCCATTTTTCTCTCCTGCCACTATATACATACGGAATTATGTTAAACCGTATGCCGCAATAAGCCTTTAAATTCAAATTTTAAATACTGCCTGTGCCGAAGCCTTAATTAACCGATTTAAAATATTTCGAATCAATAATGCCGGATTTCTTCATCAATTCAATATATTCCTTAAAGCTTAACGGCACTTCAAAATTAGTGTAATGATTTTTTCCCTTTGTTCCGTCCTCGGCTTTCCATTCAATAAGGTATACCTCAAATTTCGAAGGAACAATATCAACCGAACAAATATTAAGAGCGCCGTTTGCCGGCAATTCTGTTTTATTGCATATAATAATTTCACCGTCAGAAAGCGCCGTGACCTTATAGTCTATCATTACATCGTGCCGATACTCATTAGCCCCGACAAGCTCCAAGCGATTGTTTTCGGGTTCCGTAAGCATAAGGCAAATTGCCTGCTGAGAATTTTTTATATATTCATAAGCAATTTTCTTATTATAATAATAGTCAACAACCGCGTCCGAAAGCTGCGGCCAGCCGTCAATCAAATTCCACCAGATAAGTCCCGTCCTGCGCCATTTCTGCGACCTGAAGCGTTCGATAAAAAACTTATCCGCCTCTGCCTGAGAAAGCTGACTTGCAAGCGAAAATGTCTCAAGGTCGTCAAAATCCCTGCCGAAAAGCGTTTTTACCTGACCTGCCATTAAAGGAATTCGGTAATCGTAAGGCCCGCAGGTATCTGTTTCCATACTTGACGAATGAACCCTCCATTCATCATTGTCCTGCCACGGCCACAGCTTTTCAGGGGATATAAACCTCTTAAGCGATTCTGCCGACGGACAGCCGTGATACCCTATTTCACTTGCGAAATGCGGCGAAGCACCGGTATAAAACTCGCCCTTAAAATAGTCTCTCGGACCCCAGAGATGGTTTTCGGGCAGACCGTTACGGTTATCGTTAAGCCACGCCCTTTCGCTCACATACGGCGAGCTTGGCAAATATTCTCTGTACGGGTCAAGCCGTTTGAGCACCTCAGGTATGGCCTCTCTGGTAATGCGATTTTTATTCGGGTCTCTGCTTAAGCTTTTATCAAGCCAGTAAGCCGCCGCTTCATCGCACTCGTTGTCCCCTGCCCAAAGCGCCAGTGACGTATGCCTGCGAAGCTTTTTAACAATAAATTCCGTTTCCACGCGCATTTTTTCAAGAAACTCTCTGTTTTGCGGGTACGTAGCGCACCCCATTGCAAAATCCTGCCATACCAAAATTCCGTTTTTATCGCAAAAATCAAAAAATTCGCGGTCCTCATATACGCTTCCGCCCCAGCACCGCACCGCGTTACAGTTTATATCAAGCATCATATCAAGCGCTTTTTTAAGTCTCTCGCCGTCTCTTGAATGGAAAGCGTCCAGCGGCACCCAATTAGTACCCCTGATATACGTTCTTACGCCGTTAACATAAAAGCAAAATTCTCCGTTTCCGCTGTTGTCTGTCGTATCGCTTTTTACAAGCCTTACGGTACGGATACCGAAATTGAATTCGGTTGTATCAACAATTTCCTTTCCGTGATACAGGATTGCGGTCACCCTGTATAAATTTTGCTCGCCCATATCGCGCGCCCACCACAGCAGCGGGCTTTCAACCGTGAATGTAAGAGCGCCCTTATTGTGCCAAAGCTTATCAAAATAAACGCTGAATTTACTTTCCTTACATTCGCCCTTTATATCAAGAGAATATTCGGTTGAATAATCGCCGCCTATAACCGTACTGAAATTTCCGCAAATATACGCCTTATTATCGGAAATTTCCGCAGTTGATAAATATATATCTTCAATATAATCGGCTTTTTTCTCCTCAAGGCGGCAATTACGCCAAAGTCCGCCGGAAACGAACCTCGGCATAATATCCCACCCGAAGGAGTGCGCCGCCTTTCTTACCGACAGGGCGGCAGCGTTATATTTTTGGTGCGTCAAAACATCCATATCGAAATTAAGGCGCCTCGCCTCAATAACGGTCGGCTTGATATGCACCAAAAGCTCGTTGCTTCCGTTTTTTATTCCCTTAGCGGCAAATTCGTAAGCGATAAACATATTATCCGTTGAGCCGATAATATTTCCGTTTAAATATATATCCGAAAATGTATCGATACCGTCAAATATCAGATAGGCGTTTTCGGGTTTGTCTCCCGTATAATCAAACCTGACGGCGTACCATAAATGACGGTTTTCGTATTTTTGTATATCAAGGGGGTTTTTACCGTAAAACGGATCCTCAATCAAGCCCGCCTTTTGCATATCAAGCTCAAAATTACCCGGAACAGCCGCAGGTATTGCGCTTATTCCGTGCGACTTAAGCGAAAGCTCATCGCGGATCTCTTCCGCAAAATCCTTGCAAAGCCTGTTTTCGGAAATATACAGCCGCCAGTTTTTATTTAAAATATGCTCTGTAAGATACATTTATATTTTCTCCCTTGTTAAAAGCCGATCCGTTAAATTATTTCAAACACCGCTCCGTCGCAAGGCTCAAGATAATCGGGATTTCCGCGGAAAATATGTCCTATGCGTTTGCCGTTCTGCAAATAAAGACCGGTTTTTACAGGCTCGTTTGAATAATTTATAACAGTGGCTATGCTTCCGTTCTCGGTAACGCCGACCTTGGAATTAAGCTTTCTTACGGTTTTCTTTTCAAGCAGCTCCTTTAAAACATACTCGTATATTTTGTATGCACCGCCGTCAAAGGCATGGTTTTGCCTGCTGAGCATATCCTCAAGCGGGAAATTCAAATAATAAATTTTACCCTTTCCGAAATTGTTAACCGTAAAAATGGGCTTACCGTTACCGTCGTTTGCCAAAACCTGCGCCGTGGTCGGTTCAATTCCGACCTTGCAGTATCTTTCGTACGGAATAACAGAGCCGTTAAAGGTAAACGTGCCGCTGTCATACGTATCCTCAGATGAAATTACGCTTGCCCCGAAAACCTCTTCCCTTTTGTTAAAGAACGCGTCGCCGTTTGAAACATAAAGCACCGCGCCGTTATACACCTTATCCAAAAGCTGATTATAATACCTTGCGTATAACGGACATCCGCTGTGCACAGACGGCATAAAATACACCGCGCTGTCGGGAATATCAAGGTTAGGCGCCAAAAAGTCAAGCGTTACGCCCGCCTGCTTACCGAGAATAAAGCTCATAAACGCCGTCGCCCAGCAGTCCTGCTCCTTTGTAAGCAGAATAAGCGCGTCTTTAACGGGCGCTTCCAATTCAAAATCAACCGTGCCTAACCAATCGCTGAATTTTTTCATTTCCTTTAAAATGGGCTTCGGCCGCCTGTTTATATCAAGCATACCAAGCTCTCTTTCAAGCATAAACCAGTTGTACGGGGGTGTTTCAAGATTTAACTGCTCGTGCGCGCACCACCACAAAAGACCCGCCGAACCGTTTGCCCAATTGGAAATAAGATTAAGCCGCATAAAGCTGCCCGATATATCATCGTTGCAAATGTTAGGACCGAGAGTTCCCAATTCCTCAACCAGACAGGGCTTTTTACCTACCGAAGCATAAAGCATTGTTTCGCAGGTTCCGTGCATAAGCGTTCTTATAGAGTCTATCGGATCGTTTCTGCAATACGGCACAAAATATGCGTACGGATGTGTGGTAAGGATATCGTTCCAATCCGCCTGATCGGTTATTCGCCAGGCGTCTCTGTCAACGCTTAACGAGTGCATACCCGAAATAACCGGTCTGTCGGGATCGGCGGCACGGATAGCGTTAGACACGGCGGCTGTCCATACCATCGCCTCTTCCCTTGTGTTCACTTTAGACATACAGTTGCACTCGTTGCCTAAATTCCAGGCATATATTACGTCACGGTCACAAAATCTGCTTACTATACCCCGAACCATAAGAAGCTCAAATTTTAAGGCAACCGGATCGGTGCATAAATTTTTGCCGTTAAGGGCGCTCGGAATAAACAGTCTGCCGCTCATCCACCCTGTTATCAGACCGACAATAAGCTTCATTCCGTATTTTTCGGCAACGGTGCAGAATTTGCCGAAACGGTCAAGCATTACCTCGTCGAGATACCATGGATTTTCGGGTTCCCTGCACCCCTCAAGCATATATTCCTTTATTCTTCCCTCGCCGCCGTAAACCGGCATAACAGGCTGAAAATCCTTCCAGTTCGGAAAAACGCGCAGATATTTTACGCCGTATTCGGACAGGTCCTGCATATCCCTTTCAACCTGCTCTTCATCCCAGTTTTTCCACATTTCCGCACCGGCATGAGACGCCCAATAATTGCATCCCAGCATAAACTCACTCATGACTTAATATCCTTTCACACTATTTCCAAGCACGGTATTTATTTGTAAATATCGTTTTTCTTTATATAATCTATAACTTCATTAACCTCGCAAAACGCAAGCGCCACAACGGTGTCGGCCCCGCCGTAATATATTGCTATCCTGCCGGTTTCGGGATCTGTAAGCGCAGAACACGGAAAAACAACGTTCGGTACGTCGCCTACGCACTCATAAAGCGTTCTCGGATTAAGCAGATAACAGTTTGCACGGTGAAGCACGCGCCACGGTTCGTTTAAATCGGTAATGGCGGCGCCCATTGAATAGGTAAGTCCGTTGCAGGAGGTCGTTACGCCGTGATAAAAGCACAGCCACCCCTCGTCGGTCTCTATGGGAGTGGGGCCCGCGCCGATCTTTGTTGATTCCCACGCATAGTACGGACTCATAACATGGTGATGCTTGCCCCAGAAAGCAAGATCCGGACTTTGACTTAAAAATATATCGCCGTAAGGAGTATGCCCCTTATCGCACGGGCGCGAAAGCAGCATATACATACCGTTTATTTTTCTTGGGAAAAGAACGCCGTTGCGCGAAACGGGCAGCGTTGCCTCGTCCAGCTCTTCAAAGGTCTTAAAATCCTTTGTGCGCGCAATTCCTATAACCGTGCCGAGCGGCCAGTCAAGGCTTTTAACCCACGAAAGATAATAAACCCCGTCCATACAGCAAAGTCTTGGGTCATAACCGTTAAAAATATAGTTATTGTTAAGCTCCCAGTGTATTCCGTCGTCGGAAAAGCCGGTTACAAGCTTTTGCTCTCTGGTTGTCAGATCAACACGGAAAATGCCTGCAAAGCCGTTTAAGTACGGAACCACCGCCGAGTTGAATATGCTGTTTGCTTTAGGCAGTGCGTCTCTTTCTATAATTGGGTTTTCGTTATATCTCCACACAGGCGCGTCAGTGCCTTCGGGCTTATTTTGCCAAGGGATATTTTTAAGCGGTTTTCCGATTATTTTAGCCATTTTGTTCTCTCCGTAATTTATATTTTTCAGAATAGACCGGCCTTCGCCGGTCTCTCGGTTTTTCGATAAACCGAATATTTAATTTTTTTGCAGCAGTTACGCCTGCTCTTTGTCATTCTGAGCGCTTGGCGCGAAAGAATCCGTATTCCCCTTAAAGAAGAACGGATTGCCGCGCACCTTATGGCGGTCTCGCCTGCCGGCTCGGTCGGTGCTTCTGCTTCGCAGAGGTGTCCACCGGACACCCGCACCGCAATAACGAAAAGGCATTGGTTCTTTCGATACGTTCAGACCGGCTTTCGCCGGTCTGTTCATTACCGCTTTAATTCTTTAACAATTGCTTTCTTAATAACGCAATATCATCAGAATCGATTTTTCCGTCGCCGTTATAGTCGGCGTTGCCGTCGTCTATCTTTATATCGCTGTTTTCCGAATGCTCATTCATTCTTACAAGATCGCATATGTCAATATCGTAATCATTGTTCGCGTCGCCGAGCATTTTTGAAGAATCATAATCCCAGGCTGCGTCAATCGAAGTCTCAAGATAACCGGGCATTCCCGAACCGATAATTCCGTTATTGATAAGCTTTTCAAACAAATAATCAGCCGTTGCCTTATTCGCGGTTATATCCGGATGCGAAGACTTGCCTACGCCGTCCGAAAACTCGCTTTGAGCGGGCAGTGGTATAAAGCTTATCCTGCCGTCTTCGGAAAATGACGAAACCGCTTCTTCTATAACAGACGTCAGATCGGAATTCATCAGCCCGTAGGTCCATACTATGTGTGAGTTTTTGTGTACCTCTCTTAACTTAGCGATAAATTCCTTGGCGGCGGCGGTTATGTTATCTTTTGTAATTTCCTTATTAACACCCATACCGTACACATCGTTGGTGCCGAGGTTAACGATTATAACGTCCGGCTCGGCAGTATGGCTATATGCGGTACCGTCCGGATTTTTATCGTAAATCGCAGGCATGGTTTTACCTGCCTCACCGTTATAATTGCAGTATATTCCCTTTCCGCTTTCTGCCACAAGGTTAACGTCCGCTCCCATTTTATCGGCAAGAATTTTTGCGTAACCGTATGTTGCGTCGGTAGTAAGATCATCCGCAGTTTCGGTGTCGGTAGCAAGAATACCGTATGCGGCGCTTATTGAATCGCCGATAACCTCTATAAGCTTTCCCTTTGCCTTAGAAGGTGCGGCAATTTCGCCGCCCGCAACGGTTATTTTTCCTATTTTTGCAATCATCCATCTTTCGTTGGTTTTAACAAGGCGTATGTTTGTCGTCTTACTTGAAGAAAGTCCCGAAGCCAGTGTGTACTCGGCTTCTCCCTTGTTTACTTTGAATTTTTTTGTAAGCTTTCCGTTTACATATACCGCAAAATACGGTGCTGCGGGAGCTTCCTGTTCTGTTGAAATAGTGCACGTAACGCTTTCGGCCTTAACATTAAAATTAAGCTCCGTAAGCCCGTAGCCTACATTTACAGCATCACCGCTTACAGAATAGCGGCCTATTATACGAACGTTTTCGTTTGTAGGCCAATACTCGTTTCCTTCGGCAGACGATACAGAAACTGCAACGGTACAAATTAAAAGTGCAAAGGCGATTATAAAGCTGATATACTTTTTCACAGTTAATTCATCCTTCCTGTTGTGTAAAATACATTTGTACGATTATCGGGCGTTTGCGTAAGACGCTACCGTGGTAACGTCATATGAAGAATTCATATAATCGCGTTTTCCGCCGTCCTTTTTGGTATCGGCGCCTATTCTGATAATCCTTACAACCTTTTTATCGGTATCAATTATATAGGTGTTAAAGCAATCCTGGGTATAATCGTCCCTGCTTCTTATAAGGTCAACGCTTTCGGCAAGCGCATTTCCGTTTTTAACGCCTTTTGTCGCCGTCATACAGGAAACGTTAAGCATAAGCTGAGTATTTGTTGTAGGCAGATACGCCACTCCGTCAATATGCTGATGACCGGTTAAATGCGCAACAAACGTCGCCTTTGCATCTTTGAAATCCGCTGTTGCGCGAATATTGTACGTGTAAGTACTGCTTGTGTCGTATTGTTTGTTTATCGAGGTTCTGCTTATAAACGCGTCGATTATATCGGCAACAACCGCAGGAACGCCGTCGTCGGAGGTTTCAAGCTGCTGATAAAATGTACCGTCAACTACATTACGGGTGGATCTTGCATTTTCGGGAGAGTGATATGCAAGCACAATGCTGTAATCCTCAGGCGTGCTCTTAAGGGTTTCTATAAGGAAGTCCACCTGCGGCTGATTCATACGCATTTCCCAATATTTATCATTAACTCCGTTCGTGCGCTCATACTGGTCAAGCGTGATTACGCGCAGCTTGTGCTGTTCGTCGTCCTTATAATAATAGCACTTATTGCTTTCTGTGTTTTTATATCCGTACTCGCTGTAAAGCTTTGAAAAAAGCTGCTCATACTTTTTAAGATCAGATTCCGCACCGTTAGGCATATAGCCTATATCGTGATTGCCCGCCACGGCGATAACGTTTGTTTTTCTTCCAAGCATAGCGTTTACAAACGCCGAATAGCCGGTGCGGTAGGCAAATGCGGTTATATCGCCCGTAACAGCCGCAAAATCCGCGCCTATTGCTTCGGAAAACTGCATCATATTATAAAGCCTTACAATGTCGCCGTGCACGTCGGAGCCGTGTGTTATAACGGCGTAATTCCCCCTGTTAAGAGCAATATCAGCCATTTTTGCGCGGTTATCGGCAACAATGTTTGCCGTGCCGACATAGATCAGCTTTAAGCCTGTTTTATCTATATCGGTTACCTTTACGTTATTTTTTATATTTCCGTCGCTGTCGATATTATTCTTGTGGGTTACAAACACACGTACATACAAATACAAATTATGAACCGAATATTTGTCTCCGTCCTTAAACCACTTAACAATTCCTTTTTTGATGTCGCTGTCGCCGGTTTTGGCGTCCGCCGCCGCGTCGTCCTCAGCATTAAGCGTGGAGCCGGGAGCCGCAATAAAGCCTACACGATAATCGCTGTTAAGCCTAATGTTAAACACGGTGTTTTCAACCGGCAGCTGAACCTGGCTTTCGGTTGTAAGAACATAATCGTTGTCCTCTGTAAGCTTTAGCTTTGTGGGAGTTTTATTAACAAAATTTCCGAGAGGCATTGTCTTGTAATCCGAAGAACGGTTAGATACCTGCTCGCCGTAGAACGTAATCTCTGTTTCTTTGGTATTGTCGTAATAGGTGACATAAGGACGCGCGGTGTATTTTGTGTTATTATACCCCTTGCTGTTTTTGCCCGAATCGGTTAAAAGAGAGGTGTATTTTTCGGGCAGAGCCTCGCTGTCTGCCGTTTTATAAAACGCCTTTTTCACGCCCGATGTGTCAAGCGTCAGTTCAGCCCCGTAAAGCTTCTCGGTGCGGTGGAACAACGTGCCGTATTCCTTAATTTCGTAACGTGTTCTCGCCTGCGGAATAAGGGCCTCCACTTTAAAGCTGCCGTTATCGTCTACCGTTTTTTTCGAAAGAATCGGAGTGTAGGCTTCGGTATATTCCGGTCCGCTTACCCTTTCCATATGTATAGTGTTGACATTATCGGCTGCAGTTTTGCTCTTGTTCAGATACCAGTCAACAACCATACCCTTATTGCCGGCGATAAGGCTGTCGTCCTCAAAGCCGCCTTTTCCGTTGCACAAATCAATATCGGCTGTAACGTTGCTTTTAATCACAAGGTTATCTATTGCGTAATCGGCGCCTGTCGGGCTGTTGGATTTATCCTCTCCCAACATAATACAGGTTTTTGCAAGCTGCTTATTGCTGTCAAGCGGAACCGTAACCGTTCCGGTATATTCAACCCAATCTCCCTTTAAGCCGGTAACCTCGCCGTCAAACTGAACATCCTTATGTTTCTCCCAAAAAGCCTCGCCTTCATAGCAGTAGCCAAGCCAGGCGCTAAGCTTCATCGGTTTATTTCCGTAGCTGTAATATGCCACCGAAACCGTAAACTCTATTGAATTAAAACTCGTTTGATGAATACTTCCGTTCCAAAAGTCAAAGCACAGGTTAGTATCCCAATATTGATTGTATCTGTAAATTCTGAGCGCGCTGTTTCCCTCGTACACGGTCTGCGTATCGGCGGATACAACGCTTAAGCTATCGCTTGCGTCGCCGAGCCTTACATATTCAAGCACAGCACTAAAGCCGTTTTCGCCCTGCGGTTTATTCTTCACGCGCTCTACCGTAGAATCGTACAAGCCCTCAAAGCCCTCGTTTATAATTTCCTTTTTGGTACCGTCTTCATATAACTGCTCAACTTTAACCTCGTCAATATACAGATCGGAAAGAACCTCTCTTTTACCGACTCCGTTCTCACCGGCTTGGTGGAACAGCAATGCCGCGCCGAATTTAGAATCCGCGGTTATTTTTGACGCTGTGTTCGTACCGGCGGCGTCAACTATGCCCGAAACGGTAGTCCATTTATCGGAGGTTATAGTTTTTGTATCGCTGACCGGATAGGTATCAGCCCAATAGTCTGCATTATAATACAGCTTCAGCGCGGGTTTAATTCCGTTGTCTTCTAAGCCCTCGCCTCCGAGCCGATAGGTCACCGATATAAAGTATTTTTGATTTCCGGAAAGAAATTCCTCCTTTGTTAAATCGGTAAGCGCTATCTTAACTGTTTCCTTTTGGTTTTGCGCTGCTGTATATTTTCCTATTTTAAGCGCAAATTCGCCCTTGTATGCGGGAAAATCCGCTGCGGGCTCAACCTCTTCTTCGCCAAGCTCCACAACCGTCATAGTACCTTTGCCGCCGTTATTTTCCCATGAGGTATTGCCGACAGTGCCGGTCTTTCCGTTTTCATAGGATTCGTAGCTTTCGTTGATAACAGTCTCGCCGCCGGTTTTTACTATTACCGAATCAACATACAGATCGGACTGTATTTGACGTCCGCCCTGGCTGTGCAGCAGAACTGCCGCTCCAACAAGGTTAGTCAGCTCGCCTGCATGCGTTTTGGTTTCGGTAACGTCGAAAGCGGCGGACATTGTAGTCCACTTATCTGAGGTTACTGTTTCGGTAACCTGCATTTCATATGTATCTGCATACCAGTCGTTATTATAGAATAATCTGAGCGACGGCTTTATCCCGCTGTCGCTTAAACCCTCTCCGCCTAACCTGTATGTTACCGAAACGGAGATTTCAAAGTTGCCTTCAGGATATTTGTAGTTCGAAAGCTTTGTCAGGTTTACCTTCGGAAGCGCTTTTGCTATCTGATCGTCAGTTGTATACGCAGAAATTTTCAGTGCTTTTTTCCCGGCGTACGCCGTAAACGGCGCGCCGTCCGCAAGCTCGGCGGAAACGCCGAGTACCGCGTAAAAACACGCTGAAATCAATGTAAGTGACAAAAACAATGCTAACAGCTTTTTCATAGCAAGCTCCATTCTGCCTTACGGCTTAATTTTTTTTGCCTAAAAATAAAATTTACTGTTTTAATTCCCTTGCCGTTTTTTCTTTTTTTTGTATAACCGCAACGGTAACGGTACCGCACGCAGCCGCAAAAACTGCGGCGGATATTATTATAATCAGCGCTGCGTTTGACTTTTCCTTTTGCGGCGTTTTCTCTTTGGCACCGTCGGATTTTTTATCGGTGCCGTTATTAACGATGCCGCCGCTGTTTACCGTACCGCCGTTTACCGTGCCGCTGTTTGCGGTTTCGGTATTGTCTGCCGCGGTATTTACAATGCGGAATTTGCTGCCGTCTCGGTCGGACGCAGCCGCGCCCTTGCCCTCGGTTATTTCCATTTTTCCTATTCCGCCGTACTCAAAGAAAAATCCGGCTGTGGTCAGCTGTGAATCGGCAAGCATTTCAAAGCTGCCGTAAGGGCACATTTCCTCTCCCTTATACTTAATGCTGATCTCATCAACAAACAGGTCGCAGGTTCCCGCCCCGTATGTACCGCCGAGCGTTTTAAGAATTACGCGCTTTATTTCGCTGCCCTCGGCAACCGAGCTGCTGCCCTTATTCTGCCATTTTGAATCGTTAAAATCGCATTTGATCTTTCCGGAATAAACCGCCCAGCCGCTGTCCTTTGAAGCCTCAACGCCCGCGGCGGTGGTTGACCAGAACTGCTGACTTGTTCCGTCGGCGTAGTTGATCTGAATTACCGGCATAAGAACCTTTGAAGCCTTAGCGCTGCTTCCCAGCTTATAAGCTATGCTTACGTCAAATTCAAAAATATCGCCGTTTTTAACCCTGTAGCCCACAAGGTCGCTTCTGCGGATATCGAACATAGGCACAACGTATTCCTCAACCCTGTTGTACACTCTAAGCGCCTTTGTTCCCTTGCACACTTCGCCCTTCCAGCCCGTTGCCGGATCCTTAGGGGCGATTATTTCCTCAACCGTGGAAACGATTTTAAGCGAGCACTCCTTATCGGGGCCGCCGCTCCACTGAGTCTGTATGCCGTTTGATTTTAAAAGATCAAGCGTAGCGCTTGGGTTAAGCTCTTCAAAATCCTGCGCGGCTATTGTGCTTCCGTTCATTTGAACCGTAATATCGTCAACATATACGTCTATTTCGGTTGAATCGATGTTAAACAGCGTAATGTACGCCCATTTAATTTCATTGCCCGAAAGCTTTGTTAAATCGCAGGTTATATTGCCGTTAAACGTTACCCAGCTGCCGGTAGAGGCATTAGCCCTTTGCTCCGCCTTAAATTCGTATTCCTTGCTTGTTTTTTCATCGGCGGAAAAAACAACCTTGGGCGATATACCGCGGCTTTTAATTTTGTTTTTTGATTTTAAAAGGTATGAAATTTCAATGTGCAGGGTTACGCTTTTATTTGAAGCAATGTCAAGCCCCACAAGCTTTTTAAGCTCGAATTTTGCGCTGTCCCACGGATTTACAAGATCGTACACAAGAAGCGCCTTTGTGCCGCCGTGCACAATAGACGGTGTTTCCTCAGGCTCGTCGGTTTTTCCGTCGTCGGTTTTCCCGTCGTCTTCGCCGCCCGGATTATCCTGTTTTTTAAGCGACTTAATTTTAAATGAGCATTCGGCTTCGGGGCCGCCGCCCCACTGGGTTTGTATGCCGGCGTTGTTAAGCTCCTTAACGGTCGTATCCCCGCTGAAGCTTTCAAAGCCCTCGTCAAGCAGTATATCGCTGCCGCTTGTGATTTTAATATCGTCAACATAAACCGCTATTTCGGTATCGCCCGGCACAAACGGGGTTATATACGCCCACTCTATTTTATCGCCCGCGGTATCGCTTAAATCGCAGGTTATGTCGCCGTTAAAGGTCACCCATTTTTTGGTGCTTGCGTTCACCGTGCCCGAAAAGGCAAATTCCTTTACGCTTTTAGCGTCGGTAGATAAATACACCTTAGGCGCAAAAGCCAAATCGTTTTTCTCGGTTTCAGACTCTATAAGATACGAAAGCGTTACGTTAAGCTTTACCTGCCTGTTTTCGGGCACTGCCGTGCCCATAAGGCTTTTAATATCTATCTTAACGGTATCCCAAGCGTGAACAAAATTATATACCTTTAAGGAGCTGTTGCCCGTGCGCGCAACCTCAGGCTCCTTTTCTTCCTTTTTTACGGCTGATATTTTATAAAGGCACTCGCTTTCGCCGCCGCCCCACTGGGTTTGTATGCCGTGGTTTACAAGCTCCTTTGTTGTTGTGGTTTCGCTGAAGCTTTCAAAACCCTCGTCAAGCAGTATATCATTGCCGCTTGTAATTTTAATATCGTCAACATAAACCGCTATTTCGGTATCGCCCGGCACAAACGGCGTTATATACGCCCACTCTATTTTATCGCCGGTAGTATCGCTTAGGTCGCAGGTTATATCGCCGTTAAAGGTCACCCACTTTTTAGTGTTTGCGTTAACCGTGCCCGAAAAGGCAAATTCCTTTACGCTTTTAGCGTCGGTAGATAAATATACCTTAGGCGCAAAAGCCAAATCGTTTTTCTCGGTTTCAGACTCTATAAGATACGAAAGCGTTACGTTAAGCTTTACCTGCCTGTTTTCGGGCACTGCCGTGCCCATAAGGTTTTTAATATCTATCTTAACGGTATCCCACGTGTGAACAAAATTATATACCTGTAAGGAATTGTCGCCCGTATGCGCAACAGACGGTTCATTATCCGCCACTGTTAAAAACGCAATCGGAAGCGCCGAAAGAATACAGGCGCAGGCAACTAAAACCGATATTATTTTTTTCATCAATACTCCTCCTTTTAAGAGAATATTACCGTTTACTTTCCCCGCATATAAGCAGGCTTAATAAGCAAATGCCTCAAGCAGCGTGTAGCTGCCCTCGGTTATCGGTTTAAATTCTATTTCTCCGCTTACCGGTTCGAGTTTCTTCATTTCAAGGTCGTCAACCAGAGCTTCGATTTCAGAAAGCATTGTATCGGGCGCGCTTATATGCGCATAGCTTACCTTGCCCTTCCACTGCACGTCAAGCACAGCCGAAAGCTTTGTCCATTCCCCTGCCTTAAGCTCTCCGAGCTCGATAAAGTAATCGTTGCCCCAGTCTTCGCTGCCCTTAATGTGCATACTTATAGTTGCCAAAGCGTTATGGCTTGCCTTAAACCAGCCGGAAACCTCGTATTTGCCGGTTCCCGTTTGGTTAAGTCTGGCGGCGATCGACTGCTTTAAGCAGCCGAGATCCGACGTGCGCGCCGCAACCCTTGCGGAAGACGTGCCGCCGTGCGCGTCGCTTGATATCTCGGCGGTGCAGTCGCTCATGGTCCAGCTGTTCAGCCCGTTTTCAAAATCGCCGTTTCTTAAAATATTAACGCCCTGCTTCGCTTCAAAGCCCGCCGATTCATCACCCGACTGATCCGCGCTTTCAAGAATCAGCCTGATATACCGCGCCTTCTGCATTTCAAAGCCTATGTAATCCTTGCCGCCGTCGGAGGTGGAGGTTGCATATACCTCTTTAAAATTCTCATTATCCGAGGAAAGCAGCACTCTGTACTGCTTAGCGTAATTCTGACCCCAGTAAAGCTCAACGGTGCTGAGCTCTCTTTCCTTGCCTAAATCGATATTTACCGTTTGGGGCTCGTTTGTAACCGCCGAAGACCATGCGCTTGTGTAATCCATATCCGTAATGCTTTGCGCCGAAAACTTATCGCTGAATACAGAGGACGCGGTTACCGAGGCAAACGCCGCATAGTTTACGTTTTCAAGCGCTATGCCGTCGGGGCTGTACGCCGTATACCAATTATCGGTTTGCTCCTTATTGCCTATTTTAACGTCGGGATTTTTTAAGTCCTTAGAGGTAAACAGCCCTATTGCGAGCTTATATTTTCCCTCATTATGCTTTGAAAATTTAAGCGGACTTGCCAGCGTTACCGATTTGTATTCGGTTTTGTTATCCATCGACGGGGTCACATTTGACATATCAACGCCGTCAAGCCAGCATATATCGGCAATTTTTCCTTTTTCGTCCACAAGCGCCGCGGCGGCATAAAGCTTTTTATACGCAGGCGCGTTGCCGCCGTTAGTCCACCGCATAATAAGAACGTCGTTATCGCCCTGACCGAGCTTAGGCGAAACCATTACCTCGTTAAGGGTAAAATGATAGCCTATGCGGTTGCTCATAGCTTCTATAAGCTCTTTATTTTCGGTAACAAACTTGGTAGCGTCGTTATTAGAGGCGCCGCCCAAGGGATAATAGCTTGTTCTTGTTGTGGTGATAGTTTCTTCAAACAGCCCTGCATCCCACGAGCCCTTGTTTTTTATATACCCGTAAGACGCCGCAAGCTCCAGCACCGAAGGCGTTTTACCGTCAGCCCATATATTAGAGGCTCCCGTACCGCTTGACGTCCAGTGCAAAAGACCGTCGTTTCTTAAGCCTACACCGGCGTCTATTGCCCTTTCAAATATATCCTTGCAGGCGTTATCGCCTAAGGAATATGCAACCATAAGCTGTGTGTCGGTATCCTTAAACGCATTGATGTAGGTTTCCCAGCAGCGCCACATAGTCTCCCCGTCTACGCCGGTATCGGGGCGGTTTTTATAGTAGGTCTCAACATCGTACATATTGTTTTCGCCCCAAGAGCCGTAGCAGCGTATGTCTATAAACTCTATATCGGGGTTGTTTCCGTATCTTTTTGCCAGCGCATTTGCAAAATTCTGCAATTTTTCTATATATATGTCGTCCGAAAATTCGGGCACATACTGAACCGACGCCTCCGGCGAATCGACAAGCGAGTTGTAAATGTTGCTGCGGTAGCACTTCGCTCCCGCGTCGAACACCCATTTCGGGGTAATGTATTCGTTCTTGCTTGTTGGGTTAATACTCATAACGCCGAATGCAAATTTTGCGCCGTTATTGCGGCAAAACTCAATCGCGCTGTCTATATACGACCAATCATACCTCCCCTCTTCGGGTTCAAGCACCGCCCAGTCATATCTGCAATAGCCTACGGAAGCATATTGCCATGCAAGCGGCTGACTGCTGAACGGGGTAAGATTGTTTTCACCGTCGCCGTAAATAAACCAGCCCTTGCCGGGATTTTTAAGAATTCCCGTTGAAACCGACGGCGCAGTCTTAATCAATGAGGTAGCGTCTACGGCGGCTGTATTTAAACCGCCTACTGTATTGATTTGAATTTCAACATTGCCTTTACTGTTGTTTGCAGACTTCGAGCAGCCGGCTATTAAGGATAAAACCATTATTCCGGCAATAAGCTTTAAAAAACGCCCGGTCATTGCAGTAACCTCACTTTCGATATAACGGGCAAATATTTAAGAAAGCCCGTTATTATATTCGTCAACATATGCCTGCAAAGCGGCATAATTCTTTTCAACAAGCGTTTCCCACGAGGTTCCCTTTGTACGAACCTCGTCCTGCATAGTTGATACAATGCTTGTGAAATCCGGCAGATTGTCAACTATATGCGCGGGCGTAAGATCGGTATAGCTTGCCTGCATTTTAAGGTCCTCGTCGTCGTTGCCGAGAACGGATACGCGGCGCTGAATATTGGTGTCGTATTTCTTTGCCATTTCTTCGTTTTCGTTTTTCTTAACCAGTGCGGCGCGGTTAAACAGCTGATACATAATATACGCTTTTGCTCCCTCGGTGTTTTTGGCGCCAACGGGAATTGAGAAAAGCGGATCGTAATCCATCTGAACGTAATATTTGTCTGTATCGGGGCATTTAGGCATCGGAACAAAGTTAACGTCGTTTCTCTTTGACTGCTCAAGCAGCTGTGATTCCTCAAGCCAGTCGCCGTCCATAAGCATTGCAAGCTTGCCCTGCGTAAACGCCTGTATTCCCTCGGTATCGGGGCTTAAAACCTTATATTTCTGCGCAAGATCTCCCCAGAAGTTCATTACCTTTGATATCATGGGGCTGCGCAAATTGTTTTCAAGCTTACCTGTTTTTGAATCGTATTTAAGGAAATGCTCGCCGGTAGTCATTGTAAAGTAGTTTCCGGTAGCGCCTACGCCGTAAACCCCGTTTTTAGAATCGGTAAGCTCCTTTGCGGCGTTAAGGAACGTATCCCAGTTCCAGTTATTATTCCAATAAAGCTCTCTTGGGGTATCAAGCCCTGCCTCGGAAAACATTTTTTCATTGTACCAAACGATCCAACCCACGCGGTCGGGCGAGGTTACCGCATAGTTTTTACCGCCCGACTGTACCGTAGACTGTGAATCCTTGGTGTAATCAAACAGGGGATTGCTGAAATCAATAATACCGTCAAGCGGCTGAACAAGATTTTTCGTGGCTATTAACGGGTAATCCTTGTATCTGCCGATATATATATCGGGCGCCATATTGCTAAGCACCATTGAGGTAAGTCTTGTGCCCAGATCGTTCCAGTCAACGGTGATATACTCAACGTCAACCCCGTACTGAGTTTTAAGGTTTGCATTAAACTGTTGGTTTTTTACCTCGTCCTTCGACCAGTGCGTAAGCACCGTAACCTTTGTGCCCTTTGCGTTTATTTCCGGCAAAAGCTCGCTTGTGGAATAGACCTTACCGTCGCCGCCCGATTCGGTATCGCCCTTTTCGCCCCCGCAGCCGGCAGCCGCCGTAAGCATAACGCCTGCAAGAAGCAATGACAATGTTCTTTTTAAATTTTTCATTTTTCCGTTCTCCTTTACAATTTTTTAATTATTAACCGACAATGCCGGTGCGTTCTATACTTTGAACAAAATAGCGCTGCAAAAACATATACATAAGCAGCAGCGGTATGCAAACCAAAAAGCTTCCCGCCTGAAGTGAAATTAAAAGCTGATACGGGTCGCGTCCGACGGTAGCGTCGGTTGATAAGAGATTTCTCAGCCCCGCCAAAGCCAGTGAAACGGTCTGCTTTGTGGGGAAGAACATTGAAGAATAGTAATAATCGTTCCAATACCATACGATCGAAAACAAAAACGAGGTTAAAAAGGCGGGTCCCGCATTAGGAACAAATATCTGCAAAAACGTTCTCAGCCCTCCGCAACCGTCAACAGACGCCGCGTCCTCAAATTCCTTCGGCATACCCTTGAAAAACTGCCTGAATATGAATATAAACAATCCCGACCGTATTCCCTGCCCCAATATTGCCGGAATATAAAACGCAAAGTATGAATCAAGCAAATGCAGATTTCTGTAATTCAGAAAAAGGGGAATTATTATGCTGTTTACCGGCACCACCATTGTAAATATAACAACACCGAACAAAAATCCTCTCAGCTTAAATTCAAAACGTGCAAATCCGTAACCCACAAACGCGGTGGACGCCACCTGAAGCAGCGCCGAAAGCAGATTTACAACAACCGAATTGAAAAGCGAGTTTTCCGTTCCGACCGGCTTTAGCATATTCATCTTTTCCATAGCAAACTTTATATTTTTAAGGGTAAGATGCTTCGGTATCCAAACAACCGAGGGGTCGAACAATTCGTCAAGTGGTCTGAACGCAATGCTTACCATATAGATAAGCGGATATAATATTATGAACGACAGTCCGATAAGCAAAACCGCGCGGACTATGCTCCAAACCGTTTTATATGTGCCTGTAAGAAGTCTGCTACGGTTTAAAGCGGTCTTTTTAATCTTATACACAGCGTCACACCCCCTTAAAGCGCGTCGTCGAAGCGGCGCTTTGCCACAAGAAACACTATGCCGAGCAGCAGCATTGTGGCGGCAAAATACAAACAAACCAAAACCGAGCTGTAGCTGTAATCAAACTGCTGCGCATAAGACAGCGCAAGCTTTTGGTACTGATTGGAATAATCCGAAAGCCCGTCGATTATTGTATAAACGGTTGTAAGCAGCAATATCGGCGTAATCATAGGGAGCGTTATAAACCAAAAGACCTCCCAGCCGGTCGCGCCGTCCATTGACGAGCTTTCATACAGCGCCGGTGATATTCCCTGAAGCCCTGCAAGCACAAGCAGGATCTGAACCCCCGATTTCCATACCAGATCAAACAGATTATCAATAAGACCCGTAAGCATACCTACCATTTCGCTTGAATACCCTGCCTTAAGCAAAATATCCGAAAGCTCAACAGATTTAAGCATTGCGGAGGAACGGTCGCCCGAAAACATCTGCGAAGATACCGAATCTCCCCGAATTATTGAAATTATAACGCCGCTTGTAACGATAACGGGCATAAAGAACACTGCGCGCGCAAGCATTCTGCCCCTGAACTCCTGCGATAATACAACGGCTATAAACAGGCTGAAAACCGTAATATAAACCGTATCGAGCAGTATGCCCCCAAGCGACGAAAACAACAGCTTTAACGCCTTTCCGTCTTCGGTGAATACCTTAACATACTTTGAAAAGCCGATGAAATTAAGCTTTATGGAGCCTGAAAGGAACTCAAGATCCGAAACGGAGTACAAAACGGACTGCACTAAAGGAATTAAAAACATTAAAAGCAGCCCGATAAGCCACGGGCTTATAAAAAGGTAACCGCGCAGTCTGCGGCGCCCCTCGTAGCTTAAGGTTTTGTTTTTACCGAGAAAAAATGCCTTCATTATCAGCGGTCACCCCCCCAAACCGTATAGGATACGGCGTCTGTAACATTGCCGTTTTCATCTGTATATGCACTGTCGCCGTAATTAACAATAACAGCCGCACCGTTTTCATAAAGCGTGTATGTAACGTTTGCATTTATATTTTTGTGCGCCTGTATTTTACCGTTTCCAAGCTTATCCCTTATTTCCTTCCACTTTAATAGGTGGCTTGCCGCGGTCTCCTTCCAACCGTCGAAGGTGGTTCCGTAAAGATTATTGTAAGCGGTATTTTTAAGGATATATGAATCGCTTTTTATAAGTAAATATCCGGGGCTTATTCCCGTTTCAACCGCCTTTAAAAACGCCTTTTCCGGATTTCCGTCCTGATTGATCGGAGGCGTTGACATACCCTTTATTCCCGAAAGACACATCTGATAAAACGGTACGGTTTCATCTTCAACATCAAAGCCGCTGCTTGTTACGGGCGCCGAGCTTATAAAATCAACAAACGGGAGCATATATGCGTTTCCGCCTGAGGTTATAAGCCCTTTGCCGTTTGAAAACGTCTTTGCTGCGTCGGTGAAATATTTTTCGGTAATATTTCTGCTTGAATCATCGCTGAAATAGTCTGTATATATATCGTTGCCGAGACTTGAAAGCGAAAAATCGGCTTCAAGCTGTTTTGCCGAATTATAATACTTATTCACCACTTTTTTAAACGACTTAAGGTTTAAAAGATAGCTCCACGGCGCGTCCTCGTCCTCATAAAGCGTACTCAGCAGAAATTTTTTCTGAATAGCCGTGGTTTTTGAAAGCAGGGTCGCGCTGTTAAATCTGGTGCTGTACCCGTAGCCGCTGTATGTGTAATGCGTAAAATCAAGATCAAGGTAAATATCCGTGCCGGAGGTCTTAAGCTTTTTAAGCATTGTCTTAAGCCCGCTGCCGCCGCCGAGCTTTTTGGCGCTTCTGACCTTATCGGGCACCTTATTGCGGATATTTCCGCTTTCCCAATTCTTATACTGTATAATAATTTCATCTGTGCCGAGGGCTTTAAGCTCGTCGCTTATACAGACAACCTCACTATAGGTCGTAAGCGGCGTTACCGCGCGGTACGGCAGCCCCAAAAAGGTTTTTTGGGTTTGAACGGCGCCGTAGATTTCAAGAAACAGCCCGTTTTCTTTGCCCTGCGCGTTCTTTCCGAGCTTTGCTTCAAGATAACTCCGGTATGTGTGTGCCATTGCGTTATAATCGAACGGTTCTTCCGTAACCGTAAGGTATCTGACCGAATAATAAGAGTCTGTATCTATTTTTTCCTGATACATACGATAGGTCGTTGCAGAGCTGCTGTTTCCGAATGAATAAAGGTCTGAATTTCTGAAAACATAGCTTCCGCATACCGAATTGTAAGAATTAAGCACTCCCGAAACATTGGCGTTTATACGGGAACTTGACGCTCCGCTTTCTATTACGGCAAGAAACGCCGAATTTCCCGTTTTCATTCCGAACACGGGCAGTCTTACGGTTTCCTCCGTTATCGGGGCGGTTTCGCGCATTTGTGCGGCGTCGTTTCCGTAAACCGGCTGGCTGTACTGCTCTGTCTCGGTTTTGCCGTTGTTGTAATATATAAGCGCTCCGCACCCGTCGGGAACAAAAATATATCCGTTTTCATCTGCTCCGGCCGCCCCGAAATACGGGAGTATCTCGGCTGAAACAAGCAAATACCTGTCCTTGTCGGTCTCCTTTACGCTACTGCCGCGAACGGTTGCAATAAGCCCCTCGCCGTCGATACGGTATTCGGCGGTAAGACTTATGCCTATATCCGTAAATGTGTATTCCGCGTTAAACCCGTTTTCGGCTTTAACGGTTTTAATTTCGCTTCCGCTTTTCAGCGTTCCGCTTCCGAGCGTTATTTCCTGTTTAAGAGAGGTATCGCGGTATGTTATTATTATTTGCGATTCAAGCGCCCTTTTGAATTTCGCCTTGGCAATTTCGTCCAAAGCGGTTTGTTCCTTTGTAAGATTGCTTGCAATATACCGATCCGACAGGCGGTCGTAAAGCTCAAACCGCGCCGTCTGCATATCGGCAAGCATTATGTAATTACTGTTCTCAGCTATCGCCGTCATTCCGTTCTGCGGCTCGGTTGCGGCTTCGCCGCTGTTTTCGGCGCCTGCCGTGAAACAAAGGGAGGAGCATAAGAACACCACCGCCGACAAAGCGGCGCATATAAGTTTGTTCATTAAATTTCCTCCTTTTTAAAGTCTGAACTTAATTTCGGAAAATACCGTGTAGGCAAAAACATAAATTTGCTGCACCAAGCTGTATAGCATAAGAATCAGAAACGCCATAACAAGCATTCCGAAAACCGTAAGCAATATCGACACAATTACCTTTTTAAGCGTGTACTGATGTATCGCCATAAGCACCGAAACCAAAACAAGCAGGCTCCATAAAACAGATAACACCGTAACGCCGTTCATCAATGCCGACTCATCATAGCTTAGCATATAAGAAAGCGGTATCGAAAGCCACAGCCCGATCGTATACGGCAAAAGAGAATAAGCCGTAAAGCAGAACACCTGCCCGAAATTGCCCTTGCCCTCTAAAAGCGTTGTAACGCTCCAGTTGGCTGCAACAAAAAGAATAAACGGCAGCAGGGTACTCAGCGATATAAGAAATACATTGATCGTATCCGGCTTGTTGATATTAAAGTTACGGCCGGTAAACTGATAAACCGCTAAGTTGGCTGTAAAAAACAAAAACACAATACCGAACGCCGCCGCAAACGAATAGACCTTATTCTGTTTCATTTCCTCGGCGGTTTTAAACGGATGAACAAGAAGTCTTAAAATATTTTTTAATTTTCCCCCGCCGTCAGGCGCTTTCGGGTGCTTCTTCTTAAAAATATGCCTTGCCACCGCCGCCGCGACAAGCGCCGCTATCAGGGCGAATATATACGGAAGGTTTTTATTAAGCCATATACTGCGGTATTCCTCAAACGCCTGCGAACGTCCCACATTATCGTTTGCAAGCTCAAAATAATGCATAGACTTTTTATAGTCCTTCATTTGATAGTAGGCCTTACCGAGACCTAAATACGCAATTTCAAAATTAGAGTTGTTTGCTATAACGCTGTTCCAGTATTCGGCTGCGTCAGAGTATCTTCCCTCGTTATGCAGCAAAATTGCCTTGCGAACGGTTTTGCCTATTTCGGTAGGCTTAAACACGGTAACGCTTTTTTTGGCAGAGTCAAGCACAAAAATACTTCCGTCGGCGCTTTCAACTGCAGCAGGAGAAATAAAGGTGCCGAGCTGCCCGTCTGATTTTCCGCCGAAAATAAATGTTAGCTCACAAGAGCTGTCATACTGAAAAATTCTTCCCTTTGTAAAATCAAGCGCCGCAACAAAGCCGTCGCTGTCAACCGAAACGTCAATAAAATCCGTTGCTATTGACTCGCCCTTTACCCATTCCGTTTCGATATCGCCGAATTTTCCGCTTGCCCAGGCAATTTTCTTATCGTTTACAAATATATTCTTTGCGCTGCTGTTAAGCTTTTTAAGCTGACCGGTCTCGCTGCTTGTCACCTTGTTGCTTGTGCAGGTGTAAACAAAGCCCTCGCCGTCAATATCAAAATTGGTAAACTCAATAGGAATGTTACGCGTCTGCTTCGCGCGCTGAGCGCGGGTCATAAACTTGGATATAAACCTGTTAAGAACCACCTCGGCGGTTACCGAAACGGAGTTGCTGCCGAAAAATCCGTCAAATTTACCGTCGGGCGTAAATAAGATAGCGCCCCTGTAAAGTCCCGAAACTAAGGTATAAACCGTTCCGGTCTTATCCGCAACAACCTTTGACGGCTTAAAGTCAACCGTTTGATCAAACGAGGAGGAGGAAGGCTTTTTAAACTCAACAAGCACCCTGCCCGAAAAATCAAGCTTTAAAATGCGCTTATTGCCCGTATCGGCAACAAATATATTCGTTCCGTCAAAAAACACTCCTTCGGGCGAATTAAGACCTTCGGAATTATCGCCGTTTGTAACCGCCGAAATTTCGTTTTGTAATTTCCAGCTGCTGTCAAGCACCAATATGCGGTTGTTTCCGGTGTCGGCAATGAAGATTGATCCGCTGTCGCTAAAGAACATATCCTGCGGATTGTTAAGCGTTCCGCAGCCCATATCCGTACCGGTTATTTCCCTTTCGGCATAGTAACCGTCGGGCTGCGGTACCGATTCGCCCCACGAGTTATACCCATAGCTTTCGTACGAGGGCGCCGCAGATACTGCAAGCGTTCCGCATAAAAAAGCCGAAATCAGCGTTACCGCAGCAATACTCAGAATTTTTTTCATAACCTATGCTCCCTACTTAATACCGGAATGCGCCATTGTTTCAACTACCGAGGACTGAGCCAGCACAAAAATCAATATAGGCGGAATAAGTAATACAAGCGCAACAGCGGAAGCCGCGCCTGCGCGCGCCATACCGCCTGTTGTGATCTGCTTTAAAACCACGGGAAGAGTTTTAAGATTTTCTTCATATATATACTGTATTCCGGTGGTGTTCCAAAAGCTTTGGAACGTAAACACGATAAGGGTAAGCCATGCCGGCTTTACAACCGGCATTACTATGCGGAACACAATAGATATTTCACCCGCGCCGTCAATACGCGCCGCCTCTAACGTGGTGTTCGGGAAGCCGTCTATAAACTGGCGCATTAAAAATACGCCGAACGACCCCGCCATAACCGGCAGGATAATTGCCCAATATGTATCTATCATACGGAATTTCGCAATTATAACATAAAGCGGAATGCTTGTAACCTCGGTACGGAAAAGAATTGCCCATATAATTACCGCTTCATAAATTTTAAGCAGCTTTGAATTGTACTTTGCCAGCGGAAAAGCCGCCATTGAGGCGATAAGCACGTATGCCGCGGTGCCTCCGAACGCTACAAAAAGACTGTTGAACAAATAACGGCTGAAGGGCACCCACATTTCCTGCGTAAGCTGTATCATCTGAATAAAATTATCAACCGTGGGGTTGCGCACAAAAAACCTCGGCGGAAAGATAAACAGCTCTTCCACGGGTTTAAACGCGGTGATAAGCGTATATACAAGCGGCAGCGCCATAAACGCACCCACAATTGCAAGAAACAGCAACAAAACAATATTTCCGCCAAACGACCTTGAAAGCCGTAATTTCTTTCCCCTATGCTTTCGGGGAAGCGAGGATCGCTTTAATTTTGCCTTTTCCATTTTTTATCCCCTTTACTTAGGCTGACGAGAGTCGAACCCATTACGGTTTCGCTCGCCGCCTTTTACCGCCTTGCTTGCGCTTATTTTTGTAAGGTGATAGCCTTACTGCAAATTTCACGCTTCGCCTTTCGAAAAAAGGCGGCTGAGAGAAACTCTTCGACCTCACAAACAAATAAGTTTTTGAAAGTGTGAAGACGCAAGAACGCAGTAATACTAACGTATTACAAGTGATGAGGCAAGAAAAGGCAAAAAATTATTGTTTGTAGGCGTGATGAGTTCGGCTCTCGTCAGCCTAATCGCCCGAAACACGCGAAAGCGCGCTGCTTATTATTTTCCACATAAGCACCATTGTGCCGAAAAGTATTACCGCCAATGCGCTGGCATAGCCCATATCGAAGCGTATTGTGCCCACGTCAAGTATGTGCAGCAGTATGGTGTGGGTTGAATAATCGGTGCTGGGGAAGCCGGTAAGCTCCATGCACTGATATCCCACCGCAAACGAAGAAGAAATTGTCATTACCGCGGCGAACATCATCTGCGGAGCCATTTGAGGCACCGTTATGTACCAAAGCTCCTGCCAGCGGTTGCGTATGCCGTCTATCGCACCGGCTTCAAAGCATTCGCGGTTAAGGTTTTGAAAGCCCGCAATAAACGAAAGAAATCCTGCGCCCAAACTCAGCCACAGCATAACCAATATTACAACGCCCATACTGTATTTTGAATCGGTAAGCCACTGAATAGGCTCAAGTATTATTCCGTACTTCATTAAAAAGCTGTTAACAAGCCCGTATGAGTCGCCCGAAAAAATAAACAGCCATATAAAGAACACGTTACCCGCAAGCGTAGGGGCATAAAACAGCATTGTTAAAAACGAGCGCATACCCCTGCCGAAATCGTTTATCATCCAGGCGAAAATAAAGCTCATGGCATACCCGAGAGGACCTGTTATAAGCGCGAATATAAGCGTATTTTTAACCGCTATAAAGAATACCGAATCATCGGCAAACATACGCACGTAATTATCTATTCCTATAAACTTAGGCGCGTCTACCATATTAAAATATGTAAAGCTTAACGCTATCGAGCTTATTATGGGGAGAACGGTAAACATTAAAAACAAAACCGTAAACGGGGCTAAAAGGATAACCTCTGCCCTGCGCTGATTTTTATTCATTTTCATTTTTTCTCTCCCCCGTTCATTTAATATATTTTTCTATTTCCGTAGCCTTGCGCGTAAGCTCCGAATTTATTTCCCTGCCGTATTTGCTTAAAATTTCAACATGATTGTTAAGCACGCCGCGGTTATTGAAATCGTAAACCACCTTGCGGTATGCAAAGGTAATATTTCTTGTAACAAAATAATTTCCCGGCACCTGCTCAACGGCATTTACGCTCGACCATGCCTTTAATATCGTTTTTTCCGCGTCCTTCGACCACGGCAGAGAATAGAACGCCTCGCGGTTTGCCGTTTCATACCTTGCAAGAGGTCCCATAACGTTTTCAACTTCAATTCCGTAGCTTGCCTGAACATCGGCGGATACCCACCAGCTCATAAACGAAAACGCCGCGTTTTTGTCTTTAACGCCGTTCATCATTATAATTCCGGTTCCCGTAGAGCTTACGGTTCGGTTTACGGTTCCGTCGCTCTGCCTGATACCGGGCATCGGATACATCTGCCACAAGCCCCTCAGCTCCGGCGCCGCCACATAAAGCTTATTGTAAAACGCAAGCGTTGAAAAGCCGAGCGGCATTTCGCCGGTTCTGAACCTGTTATACAGGTCAAACGATACGGGAAAGCCGTATTTCGTATAAAGCGAGGTCCATTGATAAAAGGCGTCCGCAACCCTTGAATCATCAAAATTTACCTTGTCAAGCTCCTTTGTATAAAGCGTAGAGCCTCTTTGAAAAATAAGCGATTCAAAAAATGACTGATCGTACGAAACGCCTACCGTCATATTCTTGCGCTGTATAAAGCGCACCGCGTCGTAAAATTCGTCCCACGTTTCGGGAACCTCTATTCCAAGCTCGGCAAATACATCGGTTCTCACAAACATCATAGGATATGTCTGGGTTTCCGGCAGTGCGTAAATGCCGTTTTCGTATGTGTAGGGTATAAACGCCGAATCGTAAAACTCTGATTTCAGGCTGTCAAAGCCTTCAAACTGCGAAAGCTCCGTAAGCGCATTTCTGAACGCCAGATTAACGGGCGTGTCATTCGGAACCATCATTGCAATGTCCGGTCCCTTTCCGCCCAGCGTTGCCTGAATAAGGGTTGAAACATCGCTTACCAGGCTTAAATTAACCCCTATTCCGGTTTGCGGAGAAAAATCGTTATCTATTATCGATTTAATTATCTGCGCCTGGTCGCGTCCCGTTCCTACAGCCCATACCCGAAGATTTGTAGATTTATCCCCGCTGTAAACAGAGCCTATCGAGTTATAATCCGCACTGAACGAGCCTAAAAACGCTTTCGCACCAAACACTATCTGTTTAAAAAAGCCGGCTTTGCTTTTGTATTCCTTGCTGTTCTCTGTAAATACGGTTATGTAATCAAGCTCAAGCGGCTGTTCAACCATATTAAGCGCCCATGAGCTTAACGTGCTTATGTTGCTTTTAAAGCGGTCAAGCCTTTCTGTTACGGTTTCGGGCTTTTTGGCAATATCCCGCATCTGATATACTATTTCATCAATAGTAGAGGTCTCTCCGCCGTTATTTTCCATAAGCCTGCGTATTTCCTTTGCCTCGTTTTCAAGCGTATCGGCAAGACGCGTAAATCTTTCGGTAAAATCAGGGATCTCCTCCTCCAAATAATAATCCCTGTAAATATCAGGCGAAACGCCGGTGATCATAATTATTTCTCTGTACAGCCCGTTAAGCTCAGCCACCGCCGATTGAATTGTTTTTATCGAATCGGCTATTTGACCTATCACGACCTCAAAGGTAAGGATATTACTGCCCTTATTAAGGTACACCAAATACGGCTCGCCGTCGTCGTTTGCAAATTTCTTTGTATACCAGTTAAGACTGTAAGGAAACGAAATTTCAAGCGCCTGTGAAAACGGCACCTCCCCGTTAACATACAACCGGCGGTTTGTGCTTATACCCCTTACAAAGTTTTGCCTTGCCTTAAAGCCTAAGCAGTAATAGCCGGCAGCAGGAACGGTTATTTCCCAGCTTATAGACTGACCGGGCGTTTTCCAGTTTTCCTTTCCTATGGTATTAAGCCTGATTTTAACAGGATCGTTAGGGCTTGTTGAGGCGTTTGTTCTGTCGTATGTAGGATAAAGCGTAGACTGAGTTTTTTCATATGTATTTTCGGCCTCGAATTTTTCGCTGAAAACCGTATTATTCTTTTCTGCGGGGCGTTTGTATTCCTCAACCGTTTCGGGGCTGTGTATATAAAATGCGGCGATGGCAAACGGTTCTCTGAACGCTTCAACCCTTATGGTGTGCCTGCCCTCGGATAAGCTTACCGTGCTGTATGAATCGGATATAGCCTCAAAGCTTCTTAAGGTTACGGTCTTCCATTTATACACCTCGGACTGGGAGCTTCTCAGCTCGTTGCCCTGCGCGTCCTGCTTGCGCTCTGCAAAATCGTCCTTCCAGGTGCGCGGCAGAGAGTAATTGCTTGATTCCTCTCCTACGGGGCTGCCGTCTATGCTTAGCCCGAATTCAATGTCGCGTCCCTTTCCCTCTAACGGATAATACTTTACCGAAACAACATAATCGCCCTCGGTTTTTATATCAAATTCAGCCTCTATATAGCCTGTTTCGTTTTTATATGCCGCGGCGCTTATTCCGTCAAATACGTCCTGCGAAAGCTCCGCGCCGTTTCCCGCATAAAAGGAACTGTACGGTATTTCGGCGGCAACCGTTTCGGGGCTTACGCCGTTTGAAATATTTTCTGCCGAAACAAACAAAGCAGACAATACACTTAAGGCACTTACGGCAATTGCCGCCAGTTTTTTAACATACCTCATCCGAATCAAAACGCTCCTCTTATACCTTTTTATTATTTTGAAAAATTTTGTAATTTTACTGATAATGTATGGTTGAACATAATCATTCCCGATTTATAAATATTTTTTAACAATATTGTTGCCAATTATCTATCAATATGGTATAATATTTTCAAAATTAACAAAAGTCATTTTTTCACATTTACTTGCACGATTTTATCTTTTTAACTGTAAACTTTTGGAAGGAGCGCGCTATGGATATACGGCACGAGAATGTTGAATATTCCGATTTAAATATTCCGATATATTGCAGAACCGTTATTTCAAACGAAGAAAATATCTCTGCAAACTTCCACATTCACGAGGAAATAGAAATAGTTTATGTATCTAAAGGCTCGCAAACCTTTACTTTTATTGATGAAAGCGTGATTGTTCACGAAGGGGAAATACTTGTAATAAACTCAATGTGTCCCCACTGTTCGGATAACGGTCTCAACACACGGATATACATATTGCAATTCCGTCCGGAGCTTGTTATGAACAACCATTCCGACTGCTCGTTTCCCTACCTTGCCGCGCTTACGGGCAATCAAACCTCCTCCTATACCATCTTCAGCATAAACGATAATGAAAATTTCAAAAGCATAGCCCTAATGCTTATAAAAATAACAGAGGAGCTGAAGGAACAGGCGCCCGCTTATGAGCTGAATATTATGGCGTCGATCTACAGTATTCTCACCACTCTGTTTCGGTTTAGCGCTATCGATTACAATACAATATCCCCGCTTTATAAAAATCAAAGCTTAAAAAAGCTTGAGCCTGTATTTAAATATGTAGAGGATCATTTTAACGAGGATATACGGCTTGACGAGGTTGCCATTCTTGTAAACTACTCGCCGCAGTATTTCTGCCGAATATTTAAAGAAACCACCGATAAGACCTTTATCGATTATCTCAACTGCTTCAGAATAAATACCGCGAAAAAGCTGCTTATCAACACAAATGAATCTATATACGGAATTTATATTAAAACCGGCTTTTCAAGCTTCAGCTACTTTAACCGCATATTTAAAAAATACAATAAGCTAAGCCCGACGGAATACCGCCAGATCTTTTTAAAAAAGCAGCAGGCTGTTAATTCAAAAAATTAACATCCCTCTTTGTTTGGCAGAACGAGCCTGCCCGTCGGCTGTTTAAGCTATAAAAAAACCGCCTGACAGGCGGTTTTTTTCTGCTTGTAACTATTTAAAGGGGAAAACGGATTGCCACGCACCTTGCGGCGGTCTCGCCTGCCGGCTCGGTCGGTGCTTCTGCTTCGCAGAGGTGTCCACCGGACACCCGCACCGCAATGACTAAACAACTTGTCATTCTGAGCGCAAAGCGCGAAAGAATCCGTTCTTTCCTTAATATATTCAAATATAATACGGTGGTTATTCCGCGGAAATAACAATGATCTCGGATTTATTCTCCCTGTTGTTTCTGAAAACAATTCCGTAATTCATAAGATATTTGCCGTCGTATAAATTTTCACCGATTCGGTAGGTCGCGTCTTCACAAAGTCCCTGCAGCTTTATAAATTCGTCCGCCGCATTAGCCGCAGCCTTATAGCTGTTTATGCAAACAACCGCTTTTCTTTTATCGTCAGATACAAATTCTATAACCGATAAATCGGTTTCAAACGGTGATCTTAAGCGGTAGCAGTCTCCCTTATGGAAGAGCTCCTGCAGCTCGCGGTATTCGCATACCTTTTTCTTTGCGATTTCAAGCTCGTTCTCGGTGCATTTATTCAAATCAAGCTCAAATCCGAACTGACCGGGAAGCGCAACGTTGCATCGCATTTCAAACGAGGTTATTCTTCCTACCTGATGATTGGGCACCGCCGAAACGTGCGCCCCCATAGACGAATAGGGGTAAACCATACTTGTTCCGTACTGAATACGCAGCCGCTCTACGGCGTCGCTGTCGTCGCTCGTCCAGGTCTGCGGCATATAGTAAAGCATTCCGGGATCGAATCTTCCGCCGCCGCTGGCGCAGCTTTCAAACAAGACGTTCGGGAAACGCTGCGTAAGGGTTTCGAGCACGCTGTATAGACCGAGCATATAGCGGTGCTTTATCTCTCCCTGTCTGTCGGCGGGAATCTCTGCCGAGCCTACCTCGGACATATAGCGGTTCATATCCCACTTGACATACTCGATATTTGCTTTATTAAGAACAGCGGAAACCGCTTCGGTTATATAATCGCACACATCTTTTCTTGACAGATCCAATGTGTACTGATTTCTTACAAGGCTTGACTGCCTGCCGTTTGAGTGCAGTATCCAATCTGGGTGCGCGCGGTAAAGATCGCTGTCCGGATTTACCATTTCCGGCTCAAACCAAAGCCCGAAGCGCATACCGAGGGCATTTATTTTATCGGCAAGACCGCGAAGTCCGTTCGGCAGGCGGTCGGGGTTTTCCACCCAATCGCCCAGTCCCGCGTTATCGGTTATTCTTTTGCCGAACCAGCCGTCGTCCAGCACCATTGTGTCAATTCCTATCTGAGCCGCCTTTTCTGCTATTTTAACAAGCTTTTCCTCATTAAAATCAAAATAAGTGGCTTCCCAGTTATTTATAAGAACAAAACGCTCGGTATCGCGGTATTTGCCCCTGCAAAGCCGCGTGCGGTAAAGCTTATGATAAATTCTCGACATTTCGCCGAGCCCGTTTGCGGAATAAACAAGGACCGCCTCAGGCGTGCAGAACGTATCGTTCTTTTCAAGCGTATAGGAAAACTCAAACGGATTTATACCTATATATGCACGCGCGGTATTATATGCGTCCTGCTCAACGCCCGCAACAAAATCGCCGCTGTAAACTAAGCTGAAACCGTAAACGTCGCCCTGCGTTTCGGTTGCGTCCTTAGAGCATACCGCCATAAACGGGTTATGGTAAGCGCTGCTTGCGCCGCAGCGGCTTTCAACGCTTTGGTTTCCGCTTGTGATTCTTTTCCTTGTAATATGCCGCTCCCTGGTCCATGTGCCGTCAAGGGTTATTATATCGCTGTCCGCCATACCGTAAAAATCAACGTTGGCGCTCATCGCGCCGCAAAGCGCGGTTTTTTCGCCGAGATTTTTAATAACGGTATTTCTTGTTATCGCGTCGATATTATTAAAAACGGTATAGCACAGCGTAACCTCTAACTGCTGTACCTCGTCTGTAAGGGTGATTTTAAGGGTGTCCGCTTCGGAAGCGTCTTCTGCGTAGGTTGCCGGCAGCCCTTCAAGAGCGGGCTTACCGCTTTCAATTTCGTATTTTAAAAATTTAAGCTTAACCTGCCGCCCGTTAACGCCTGAGGCCACCTGCATCGCCGGAATGCGGTTATCCGCATTGCCGAAGGTCGGATATTCCTGCGGCAGTGAGTTTGAAGAAAATTCCCCGTTATCATAAGCAGACAGTACCCTTCTTATGCATGTCTTGCTCCAGTCGTCGGGTATTCTGTCGACTTTTTTGCCCCAATAGATATGAACGGGCAGCTCGCCGTTTAAAAGACCGATTATGTAGCTTGTTTTTTCGGTGTTTAAATAAAAGACCTTGTTTTTTTCATTAAATAATATCATAAATTACCCCCGAAAGCGTTTATAAGGTATTTTTAACTTTAATCAAACTCGGCTTACAAGCAGCCTTGCTTTTCCCGAAAGCTCCGCCGTACAGCCCGCCGGAACAAAAACGCTGCCTCCCTTTATGGCCTCAAGCTCGCCGCCCTCCCATTTTACGGTTATTTTGCCATCAAGCACCACTAAAGAAGTAAAGCTTTCTTCGCAGTGTATTTCGGTTTTGCCGTCAAGTTCTGTAAGCGCGGCGGTAAAAAGGTCGCATTTTGCAAGCTCTCTTACGGTACCGTACGGGGTCTTTTCCGTTTTGCCTATGCCGCCGTACGGAATTTGCGGCTTTTCCCTTTTGGTCACGTCAAGCGCCTTTTCAATATGAAGCTGTCTCGGTTTTCCGTCCGCTCCGAGCCTGCCGTAATCCGAAACACGGTAGGTTGTATTTGAATTTTGCTGAACCTCGGCTATAAGTATTCCCGCCCCGATGGCGTGCAGCGTTCCAGCCGCTATAAAGAATACATCGCCCTTATGAACAGGTACGGAATTGCATATTTCGTGCAGCGTGTTATCCCTTATACGACGCTCAAATTCTTCCTTTGATACCTCACGGTTAAAGCCGTAAATAAGCTCGGCGCCCTCCTCGCAGTCAACCACATACCACATCTCGGTTTTGCCGTATTCGCCCTCGTTTTTAAGGGCATATGTATCGTCGGGGTGAACCTGAACCGAAAGTCTGTCCTTTGCGTCTATAAGCTTTATAAGAAGCGGAAAATAAGGAAACCTTGCCGCGTTTTTGCCTATTGCCTTATCGCCCCACTGCTTTAGGGCATAAGAAAGCGTTTTGCCGGCAAGCTCGCCGTTTATCACAACGTCTTCCCCGTCCTTATGGCAGGAAAGCACCCAAGCCTCGGCTGCCTTTCCCCTGTCGGTTTCATAATTATACTCGGTTTTCAATCTTGTTCCGCCCCAAAGGTAATCCTTAACAGGCGGCTTTAACAATAACGGATACATAATTCTTACCTCTTTATTTATGTTCGCCGTCTATTGCCGCGGCTTTTAAAGTCTTTCAATAAACCGCGCAATTTTATCGGCTAATATTATATGCCCCTCGTCGTTTGGGTGAAGTCCGTCGGGAATATACATTTTCCTAATTATCGGCACATTAGGCTGTAAACCGCTTTCCTTGTATAAATCAAGTACAGGCAGCGAATAATATTCCGCAACCTCTCTTATTATTTCAACATAGGTTTTAAGCAAGGCTCCGTCTTCGGGCTTGCTGCCGTCTCCACGCGGGTTATCCTCCCCCACGCGGTGCAGCGGCGTAACAACCGCAATCGCCGAACGCGGGTATTTTTCCGTCAAGCCGGAATAAAGCGTATGCAGCGCGCCGTAAAAGGTATCGGGCGTGCGGTCCGCCATAGTACCGAGCGGCGCGTCGCCGTGGCCGAAATCGTTAGTGCCGCCGAAAACCACAACCACGTCTGCGTCCTGCTCCATTTTGCAAAAGCGCGAACAAAAATCTTCACTGTCGTAACAGATATCCGTTTTGTGCTGCTGCCTTGCAATTCTTGTGCCGCCTATGCCATAATTTCGGCATACCGCGCCGTATTTTCTTTCAATAACGCCGCAAAAGGTTTTATCGGGTGCGGACGTGCCCGCTCCTGCTGTAATACTGTCGCCCAAAAAGTTAATTTTACATTGCCTTAATTCCAATATCATCACTCCCAATCAAATCTCACTTTTGCAATTTTACCATATAGTTCCTCTTAATTCAAGCGGTTTTTGTTTCAGATAAAATGTTTTTTCTTACAAAATGTTCCATTATATGTAATAATGAATGTAAAGTGGGAATACATATGAGCCGCGAAAGCGATCTTCAGGCATTAAAGAACATGAAGGAAGAAATTGTTGAAATTTACAACCTGAGCAAGCAATGCAAAAAATTAAGCGACGAATGCGAGGAGCTGTCAGGCAAAATAAAATCGCCCGAACCGTTTGCCTTTGCAAGAAAACCCGAAAATTCCGAACAAAAGCTGAAAGCCGTGTATAACAAAGAATGGGAAAACGCCCATAAAAACGGCGGAAGGCTATGGCGTGTACCTCTTATAATCAATACCGTTATCGTATCGGTTATAACGCTTATTATTATATCGGATTATTGCTTTAAAACCGGTCTTATTATAAACAGCGAGGTATTAAGCGTTTTTGTAACCTCGCCCCTTGATACGGTTATAAATATTATACTGTCGGCGGCGCTTGCATTTCTTTTGATTTATGCTCCGTGGCGCATTGCCGGGAATGGAACCTGACTGATGAAAAAGCTTTTTATCGGCGTGCTTTCGGTTTTTGCCGCGCTGTTTATCATTATTTATATTGCAACCTTTATTAAACACGGCATAGGCTATTCCGTGATTATACCCGTTGTCTCGTCGGTTTTGTGCCTTGCCTGCGCTTTCGCCCTAAAGGCGGCTGCCAAAAAAAGCAAAGAGGCGCCTAAATATACCGCTTCCAGCTTGAAAATCTAAAAAAGCGGCGCAGGAGGACTGCCGCATAAAAGCCGAAAACGACAGGAACGCAGCCTTATCCAAAGAGGAATATGATAAAAATCTGCCTGTTGTTATCGGCGAACAAAAGCGCGCCCTCAGCGCTAAGGCGGGGGAACTGCACACCCTTGCCGAGGGATTAAAATCTCATTTGCAGACCTTTGCGGAAATGGACTGTTTAAGCGAAAAGGATAAAACCCTGGGCGTTATAGACTGTCTTATATATTTTATTGAAACGCATCGGGCAGATTCCGTTAAAGAGGCTCTTCAGGAATACGACAAGGCGGTAAGAGCCAATCAGGCGGCAATGTTTGAGCAGCAGCGCATAAACCTTTTAAATAAACAGATCAAAATTCAGCAGCAGCAGCTTGAAATGCAGGAAGCGCACAATAAGCAGGTTGTATCAGCCGTTCAAAACGCCGCGGCACAGGCCTCGCGCGAACGTGCTCTGCAGCGGGATATGCTGTATGCGCACTGTATGAGCATTGAAAACACGCTCGGCTCAATAGCCGGCAACAGTAAAAGGCTTGCAAACGAAGCTGAGCTTTATCTTTCCGCATATTCTACATATTATTAAGTCTTATATAAAATAACCGCGCCTGTAAAACAGGCGCGGTTATTATTTTTCATCAATTGCTTTTTTGGCTTCCTCGTAGCTTTCAAACACTTTCTTTTCGCCGAAAATATAGTCGTATATATCCGATATCTGCCTTAGCGGATACTGTTTTATATCCATTGTTTTTAACAGCTCCTCCGCTTTGGCAAGATTACTCCCGTATTTTATGCTTGAAGTAACATCGCACCCAAGAGCGGCGCATATATCCTCAAATATATCCCTCGAACGAATAGTACCGTATTTTTTCATAATCTTACACCGTCGTTATTATGTATATTAAGAGCTGTCTTTTTATCCATTGTATGACAAATCGTCATATTTGTCAAGCGCCCGTATGACATAATGTCATTGGGTGATTATGTGAAAAATAACTTAAAGCAGCTGCGTAAGGAACACGGCTATACTCAAATTGCGGTGCAAATGAAAACCGGTATTGAGCAGGCGCTCCTCTCTAAATTTGAAAACGACGAGCGCACCCCGCCAACCGAAACGCTTATGAATTTAGCCGATTTTTATAATGTAAGTATGGACTATATTATGTGCCGAACCGATAAGTCCGAGGTTAATAAATAACGCTCAGCGCGCTATCAGCACAATAGCGGCTATAATAAATATTGCCGTTATAATAAACGCCGTTAAAAAATAAACGGCGTTTTCTTTTTGCCGGCGACTCTTTGTATTTCGGCGTCCCGCCCTTTTAAGCCTTGAAAGCGGATCGTCGCGTTTAAGCAATCGGCTGTAAAAGCCGTTAAGCGCCTCTAAATCCTCTTTTTTACAAACCGAGCCGCTACTCGGACTGTGCGCTATTTGATTTCTTACCCACCGTAAATGCTTTAACGATTTACAGTCCCTTTCCCAACCGGAAACACCCGCTATTCCGGCGGCGGAATACCTTTCCATATCGTTTATGTATTCGCTTACGCCGCGCTTAGAAGAGTATATACCGTTACAGGCGCTCTCAAGTTTTTTGTATTCTTCGAAAAATTTGTTATCCAATGCTGTCATTTCATTTTATACCTGAATCGAGCCCGCTATTTTAATTCATTCGGGATTTTTCGGTCTTTAAAATAATATTCTCTGTCGTGCTCGTTAACTTCACGCAGAACCCTGCACGGGTTGCCCGCCGCCACAACATTATCGGGCAAATCCTTTGTAACAACGCTGCTTGCGCCCACCACTACGTTATCGCCTATTGTAATACCTGGCAAAATAACGGCATTAGCGCCTATCCAACAGTTTTTTCCTATATGCACTGCCGCATTATACTGGTATGCCTGCTCTCTAAGCTCCGGCAAAATAGGGTGACCCGCCGTTGCAACCGTAACCTTAGGTCCGAACATTGTATAATCGCCCGCATATATATGCGTGTCGTCCACCATAGTAACACCGAAATTGCAGTAAATGTTTTTCCCGAAATGGATATGCGCGCCGCCGAAATTCGCATAAAACGGCGGTTCAATATAACACCCCTCGCCTATTTCGGCGAACATTTCCTTAAGCATTTCCTCACGCTTTTCAAGCTCGGTGGGGCGCGTCATATTAAAATCGTAAAGCTTATCAAGGCATTTTAGCTGCCTTGCGGTAATTTCCTCGTCCCCCGGCAGATAAAGCTCTCCGGTGTGCATTTTTTCTTTCATTGTACTCATATTGATTTCCCCTTATATTTTAAGGTTTACAAACGATTGGCAGAGCATTCGGCTGTTAACCGCCATATCATTTTCTTTTCGGCTTTAACGCCGGCAGCTCGTCATACATTGCCCTGAAAAGTCCGGTTAAAAACTCTTTGTTTTCAATTTCTTCTACCAACAGCATTTCCTTTGCGCCGTCATAAGGCCGCTCGTAAACAGTCTTCAGCATATAATCGGCCGCCGCCTTTACAGGCTTTACAAGCAGTCTGTTATCATAAATACCGCCGATAATTTTCCCGCGGTAATAAATTATATACTCGCCCATCATTGCGCGATAGTTAATTTCTTCTAAATCGGACAGCTGCTCTGCTATAAATTGCAGATAATCCTTGCTTGACGGCATAAAACGCCCGCCCCCTGCATTCAAGTATCGTTTCCTTTGTTAATTCTTAAAACGGTATATCCTTATTCGCGATTTTAAAGGTTATGTCGCTCCGTTTATTAACAAATCCGTCCTTATATTTTACGGCAAATATAATGTCGAAAACTATAATAACCGCATAAGTCCCACGCATTAAACCAATCTATTTTCTCACCCTTTTAACCTGTAATATAGTATCACATATATTACCGAAAATCAACATTCCTGTAAAGTAAAATTTCAATTCTTTTAATGCGTTACGGGATTGCCGCATACTTCAGTATATCTGTCCCGCTTCAAAAAATCCGTATTATCCATAAGGGAAACCGAATTGCAGCATACCGTACCGCAGCTAAAACAATGCCGTTCAGAGCTTAATACTGCACTACCGTGCATAACTGCGGCTGATTCACAGCGATAAAACAAAAAAAGCGACCGGAAAACCGATCGCTTAAAATTTGCGTTTTACTCGCACCAAGAAAACCGAACAAAGGAAAAGCAAGGTGAGGAACGAAAAGTAATAGGTCAAGCCCTCGGTCTATTAGTACCGCCTGGCACACACATCACTGTGCTTACACCTGCGGCCTATCAACCCGGTAGTCTTCCGGGGACCTTACTAGCTTATGCTATGGGAAATCTAATCTTGAGGTTGGCTTCACGCTTAGATGCTTTCAGCGTTTATCCAATCCGCACGTAGCTGCCCAGCTATGCCCTTGGCAGAACAACTGGTGCACCAGAGGTGCGTCCATCCCGGTCCTCTCGTACTAGGGACAGCTCCTCTCAAATTTCCTACGCCCACGACAGATAGGGACCGAACTGTCTCACGACGTTCTGAACCCAGCTCGCGTACCACTTTAATCGGCGAACAGCCGAACCCTTGGGACCGAATTCAGCCCCAGGATGTGATGAGCCGACATCGAGGTGCCAAACCTCCCCGTCGATGTGGACTCTTGGGGGAGATCAGCCTGTTATCCCCAGGGTAGCTTTTATCCGTTGAGCGACGGCATTTCCACTCACATACCGCCGGATCACTAACTCCAACTTTCGTTACTGCTCGACCCGTCAGTCTCGCAGTTAGGCTCGCTTATGCGTTTACACTCAAAAGCATGGTTTCCGTCCATGCTGAGCGAACCTTTGAGCGCCTCCGTTACTCTTTCGGAGGCGACCGCCCCAGTCAAACTGCCCGCCTGACAATGTCCCCCGACCGGATTCACGGCCGCAGGTTAGAATTCCAGTATTTTAAGAGTGGTATCCCAAGGTTGACTCCGCAAAGGCTGGCGCCCTTGTTTCTCAGTCTCCCACCTATCCTGTACATAAAATACCGAAACCCAATATCAGGTTACAGTAAAGCTCCATGGGGTCTTTCCGTCTTGTCGCGGGTAACCGGCATCTTCACCGGTACTACAATTTCGCCGGGTGAGCTGTTGAGACAGTGCCCAGATCATTACGCCATTCGTGCGGGTCGGAACTTACCCGACAAGGAATTTCGCTACCTTAGGACCGTTATAGTTACGGCCGCCGTTTACTGGGGCTTCGATTCGGGGCTTGCACTCCTCCTCTTAACCTTCCAGCACCGGGCAGGCGTCAGCCCCTATACTTCATCTTTCGATTTAGCAGAGACCTGTGTTTTTGATAAACAGTTGCCTGGGCCTATTCACTGCGGCTCATATTGCTATGAGCACCCCTTTTCCCGAAGTTACGGGGTCAATTTGCCGAGTTCCTTAACAACTCTTCTCCCGTTGGCCTTAGAGTTCTCCTCCTACCTACCTGTGTCGGTTTGCGGTACGGGTGCCGCAGATATACATTAAGCTTTTCTCGCCTCCGTCCAAGCACACTTCGCGAATAATTCGCTCCCTTACGCCCGGGTCAACCATCGCCCGGGATGTACCCTTTCAGAGTGTCCCTTAATTTAAATCTTTTGGCAGCTACGGATTGTCTACCGTATGTGCATCGGCTACGCCTTTCGGCCTCGCCTTAGCTCCCGGCTAACTAGAAGCGGACGAACCTTCCTTCTAAAACCTTAGTCTTTCGGCCATTATGATTCTCACATAATTCTCGCTACTCATTCCGGCATTCTCACTTCTCTGAAGTCCACACGCGCTTCCGCTCATGCTTCACCCCGCAGAGAACGCTCTCCTACCAAGTTAGATGTTAGACGCTAGATATTAGATTTTAGACTTTTGTCTTTACACTTTGTATGAATGAATTTAACATACTTGCTATTTCCTCATACTCTGCAAACGCTTTACTGTGTTTCTCGCCGGATATATAACCTACGTCTTTCGAAAAGTCTATCAGCACCAGTACTTCATTTGAAGAACCGAGCGCCATCATCAGAAATCTTTTGAATTCCTCCTGACTTTCTCTCTTAGCATATCATTCCGCTATATTTAACGGTATGCTTAATGCCGCACGTCTTAATTGATTGGTTATTCCGTACCTTTCCTCATTTGGAAATCCTACGGTCATTTCATATATTGCTTTTGCCGCTTTATATGACCTTTTATATACCTTCAATTCTTTATATCCGCTCATACAAACATCTACTTTCTAATCTCTACCGTCTAACATCTAACTTCCCAAGCTTCGGTGTACAGTTTAGCCCCGTTAAATTTTCGGCGCAGAGTCACTCGACCAGTGAGCTATTACGCACTCTTTTAATGAGTGGCTGCTTCTAAGCCAACATCCTGGTTGTCTGTGCAATTCCACATCCTTTTCCACTTAACTGTACTTTGGGACCTTAGCTGTGGGTCTGGGCTCTTTCCCTTTTGACCATGGAACTTATCTCTCATAGTCTGACTGCCGTCCATCGATTATCCGGTATTCTTAGTTTGATAGGGTTCAGTAACTTTTCAGCCCCTAGCCCGTTCAGTGCTTTACCCCCGGTAATCTAAGACAACGCTAGCCCTAAAGCTATTTCGGAGAGAACCAGCTATATCCGAGTTCGATTGGAATTTCTCCGCTACCCACACCTCATCACCGGCTATTTCAACAGACGTGTGTTCGGACCTCCATGGAGTTTTACCTCCACTTCATCCTGGACATGGGTAGGTCACTCGGTTTCGGGTCGTGTACAACCAACTTCATACGCCCTATTCAGACTCGCTTTCGCTGCGGCTCCGAGCCTTAAGCTCTTAACCTTGCTGGTTACACACACTCGCCGGACCATTCTACAATAGGTACCCGATCACACTTTGACGTGCTCTCGGTGCTTGTAAGCACAGGGTTTCAGGTTCTTTTTCACTCCCCTCCCGGGGTCCTTTTCACCTTTCCTTCACAGTACTATTACTCTATCGGTCACTGGGTAGTATTTAGGCTTGGAGGGTGGTCCCCCCGTATTCCCACCGGGTTTCACGTGTCCGGCGGTACTTTGGATACAGCTAGCGACAATCGGTTTTCGCCTACGGGATTATCACCCTCTTTGATGTGCTTTCCCACACACTTCGACTAACCTTTTGCCTACATATCGCTGTCCGAACCCCGAAGGTATTTCTACCCTCGGTTTGGCCTCTTCCGCGTTCGCTCGCCACTACTGGCGGAATCTCGTTTGATTTCTCTTCCTCGCCCTACTTAGATGTTTCAGTTCAGGCGGTTCCCCACATATACCTATTTTATTCAGCATATGTTGACTGATCTGCAATCAGCCGGGTTGCCCCATTCGGAAATCTGCGGATATAACGTCTGCTTACGACTCCCCGCAGCTTATCGCAGTTAACCACGTCCTTCTTCGGCTCCCAGTGCCAAGGCATTCGCCCTGCGCCCTTTGTAGCTTGACCTTATTTGATCCGTATTTCAGCTTTCTGTATACTCAAGTCTTAAGACCCGACCATACTTCGCTGTTAACGAACCGTTCTTATGCGATCCTCTAAATTTGAGATTGTTGAGTTTTTCACTCGTTGATAATTGTAATTTAAATTACCCTTATTTAAAATACTGTGTCTTTTCAAGACGGTCGACACAGTATCCTATCTCTCGTTTGTCTTGCAATTTCTTTGTTCAGTTTTCAAGGTGCGATTTTAGATGGCAGATATTAGACATTAGACGTTAGACATCTTTATCCTTTACCTTCATCTATCAGGATTAAATCCTGATCTCAACCAAACAGCTTTGTTTAGCTGAAATCAATACTTAATCTGATTTGCAGGTAATTTTTCTTTTAACAAGAAGATGAGCGCCGCACGTGCAAAGGCACTTGCAAGCGATATCGCCGCAGTTAAAAGGAAAATTTGGTGGGCTCAAGAGGACTCGAACCTCCGACCTCACGCTTATCAGGCGTGCGCTCTAACCACCTGAGCTATGAGCCCGTTCTGGTGGAGATAATCGGGATCGAACCGATGACCCCCTGCTTGCAAAGCAGGTGCTCTCCCAGCTGAGCTATACCCCCGTAGTTATTTGCTTTGGGTTTCTTATTCTCTTGTCTGCGCTGTTCGACAGCACTTAATCAGTTACGCCTCTCGACGCTCCGCTGATCCGAAAAACTGCCCTCTGCTCCGTAAACAACTTGACTTGCGAGCAAGTCTCGCGTTGTTTCTTCGCAACGGTTATTTTTTCGGGCTCCGCTGTTCGGCAGCCTACCGAACCTCAAAAATTAAACAACGACTCTAACTTAGGACCTAACGGCTTTCACCGTTCTGACCTTGGATGTTAAAGGCTACTTGTTTCAGTTACGTCTCGCGACGTGTTGCTTCTCCAAAAAACTGCCCTCTGCTCCGTAAACAACTTGACTTGCGAGCAAGCCTCGCGTTGTTTCTTCGCAACGGTTATTTTTTCGGGCAACACTGCTCGACAGCCTTAGTTCTCCATAGAAAGGAGGTGATCCAGCCGCACCTTCCGATACGGCTACCTTGTTAC
>ERZ773139.429-NODE-429-length-57564-cov-5.580483_pt1 | contig 57564 bp, 69 predicted proteins | sample MGYA00580854_ERZ773139 | MGnify/ENA primary metagenome ERZ773139 (study PRJEB29015, sample SAMEA2737809) | human gut metagenome | biome: human gut; feature: human-associated habitat; material: faeces | place: China | collected 2012 ...
CAATGATTGCAGTCTCAAAGGAGATGCCCTTGAGCTTGGGCACCTTGAGGGTGATATCTCCGGAAGTGGTGGTGAGATTGCGGTTGTAGTGGCCGCTGCGATACCCCTGACGCTGCTCATTACGCTCATACCGGGCAGCTTGGGTCAGCTTGTTGGCCTCCGCCTCCAGCAGTTCGTTGAGCGTCTCCTCTACACTGCCTCGTACGAGTTCTTTGAGTTGCCCCTTGATTACTTCCTCGTTTAGCTGTACAATCTTCTCAGGCATGGTTTGCTGTCTCCTTTCGAATGGTGTGTCGTAACTTCATTCTACCAGAGTTCTGCAAACCATGTCTCTTTTTATTCTCTTCTCAATTTGCGAAACTTATTGTACATTATCTCCAGACTGTAGCCGATTTATGCACAGACCGACGGCTATTCGGGGCACCACTGTCCGGGTTTTCTGACCCGTGGGGGCACGCAAGGTGCCAATGGGCGAACTGTTTTGTGGACGGTAAGCCTGTGGCAGACAGCAATCTGAGGCAGCCTTCCGATTGATTGAAGAGAACTGTGACGGCCGTCTGCAGGATGGGGTGCCCTTGCTCTGCCTCCATCCGCGCCAGAAATTCCTCGCGCAGCGCTTTCTTCCAATGGTAGTAGGTCGAGCAGGCAACAGGGTGTTCTTTACACCAATGCTCTACCATTTGTCCGATTTGCGCCTGCTCGAGAAATAGTTGCAGCCACTGGCTGCCTCGCAACGACATGACTTCTATCTGCATCCCGGCACCTCCCTGTATCTGAGCCTCACGAAAATCTCATGGGAGTTTTTGGAGGCTCCAAAGACTTCCGCTGGCTTAGCACTATTTTCTCTTGCCTCAGGATGCTTGTAAAGGACGGGTACTCTATGGGCGGTTACGAAAATCCAACCCTAGAGTAATTGATCTCTACTGCTATCTTGGATCGATAGCAGTACTGGATTTTCCCGACGGAATAAAGCTGAATCATTTTGAGCTTTGGACTGGGCTTTTTTGCTTGGTGGGGGATTATAGAGTGGTCACCCAAAAATCGAAAATCATGTATCTTATAGAAATAAAATAGCATTGAAAAGAATCGGAAATTAGTTAAATTTTCAAATGGATGGCAAAACTATTCAACATCAATACTTTGAATATGACCATTATCGTCTCGCTGGATTATAAGCTTGATGGAACCAGCAGCGTTTGTGTAAAGAAAATCGCCATCACGAAGATTTTTTATAAGAGAGTCCTGATATAAATATGATTGAGAAGATTCATCGTATGTTATACCATATTCTTCATATTCTATAAGGCGTTCTTCATCTGTGATACTATGCTCTGAAATGTTTTCGGTCACAGAGGCTCCGAAGATGCCAGAGGAATAAATGTAGTACCCCCCAAAAAATAGTAGAAGTACTAAAATAGCAGTTAAAGTTTTAAAGAATGTCTTTGATTTTTTGGCACTCATGCTTGTTTTTCTCCTTAATCTGTAAAAATGATTTCTTTCCGCAATGAAGTAAAACAAATTGCAAAATAAATACCATATAAAAGAGTAAATACTATTATAGAAACAAAGAAACAAAAAAGAAGTTTTTTGAAAGGCACAAAATAGAGCGCGCCGCAAGAGCGACAATAAGTGAAAGAGATAAAAAAAGAAAAGAGAACGGCGCTGAACAATGGAATTATGAAAATGGCTGAGAGATGATAAAGTGTGATCTTTTCCAATGTATGAATGTCATAACCAATATTTTTGAGAATTCTGAAATCGTGTGAAGCCTTCAGATTTTCACATAATACATTAGAGGCAATCACCGTAAAACCAGAAACAGAAAGAATGATTGCTATGTATAAGACGGGCAAAGCTGATGTTATATAAAGGAACCCGTTTGTCTGACGGATATCATCGGAAATATCTATATAATCAACAGGTGATGATTTAATAAGAGAAGAGCTGGAATCGGATCGAAGGGAAATAAGATTGGGAAACACATCTTGCATTTCGCAATATTCTGCATGAGAAAATGGTTCATCCATTAAAGTAGAATACTTGGAATAATATGTAGAGAGAGAGCCGACGACAGAGTCAGGCACAACAAGAAGAAAAAGATTTCCGTTTGAATAGCCATCATATTGGTCAAGAGGTTCTGTGCAAATACCAGCAAAAGACAAGTTGTTATCGCCTATATCCAGTGTCGAATGTTGCTCAGCACATGTTTTGAAGGTGCCCTGAAAAGAGGACAAACAATGAACAATATACTCGTTTTCATTTAGGCTGATAGGTGCATATCCTAAGAGAGAACGGAGAGCAGAATAGTCGCTGTGGGATATGCATAAATCAAATTCGCTATAAGGCATGATCACGGCATTATATAGAGTGAAACCAGGGATAGACGAAGTGAAGGCGGAACTGGTACTTTGATATATTGTGTAGGTGCATGAATGAGAATTTGGGTATTTCTCTTTTATGTAGATATCGTAATCTGCTAAATGATTTTGATTTTGACTTGTAATGATAGAAAAGGTGAACGGAACAAGAGAAAGCCGATAATTGAAAGTGAAAATGGAAATTGCAACTACTGCAATTAGAGAAAGAGATACCGTAAAGGAACTGGTTAAGAAAGCAAATGAATTACTCATATCATTTATGCGCGCCGTAAATGCCCGCAGTACCAATAAGCGAACAGAATGATATTTCCAACTTCCTTTTTCTAACCAGTCAAAGATCCAAGCAGGGAAATAGTGGAAAAACAAATAGATAAAGAGAATAGAAAAAAGGGTGCCAAAAGTGAAATTTGCGCTTTCAGACAGAGGTTGCAGAAGGAAAAAGATGGCAGACAGAGTGATACAAATAATCGATGCAGGAAACAGAAGTTTTGCACGGAGAATCAAAACAGAAGAGGGAATTTTGTGTGGAGAGTCATACTGAAGCAAATCTTGCGGTTGTGATTTTTGAATTATTTTGATACTTCTGAATGATGAAAAGAGAAACGTGAAAAGAAAGTAAAGGAATGTAATAACAAATGGATATAATGAAAAATGAAAAGTTAAAGAATATGGTTTCCCCAACAGATTGAAGGATACGGCTTTTAAAACTTGATACACAAAAGACCCACAAAGGAAACTTAAAATAAGAGCAAAAATAGAAATATAGAAGTTTTCAAGGGTAAATACTTTGGATATTTGGTACGGCTCCATTCCAAGTGTAATGTAAATGGAAATTTCTTTGCTTCGGCGCTTTAAAATGAAATTAGTCATATAACTTGTCAGCCACAGCGAAATGGAAAATAGCAGCGAAGAAATTAGAATCATGGGTAAAATGAAGGTTGAATCGTCAAGAGGAAAGATATCATCTTCCGCAAAGAGCAAAGAGTTTAAACCGTGGATAAGAGAAAAGATTGCTGTGAGTGTTACAAAGTAGATAATGTAATCATGCGCTTGCCGTTTTGCGTTTCGAAAAGAAAGTTTCGCTAACATATTGATTACTCTCCCAACAATGATATATTGTCTAGAATTTCATGATAAAATTCACGATTCTTTTTCTCACCTTTTACGAGTTCGCTGAAAATTTTCCCGTCTTTTAAGAAAAGAACACGATCTGCATAGCTGGCGCAGAGAGCGTCATGTGTGACCAGAAAGATATTAGAGTGAAGTGTATGGTTGAGAGAAGCAATGATTTTCATTAGGGAGATGGCTGAGGCGGAATCCAAAGCTCCGGTAGGTTCATCAGCAAAAATCAGTTTCGGAGAGTTGACAACTGCACGTGCAAAAGCGCATCTTTGGCGCTCTCCACCTGAAACTTGAGAAGGTAACTTATCTAGTAAATGGCCTATGCCAACTTGATTAGCAATGTCATGAATGCGCTTTTGGATTGTGCCTTGAGCAGCACCGTTGATGAGTAAACTTAAAGATATATTCTCGCCTAAAGTAAGGGTATCCAGCAAATTGTAGTTCTGAAAAATAAAACCGAGATTATGGCGACGGAAAGCAGCCAGCTCTGATTTTTTCAAGCTGTCAAAGGAGACACCGTTGAAAAGGATATCACCCGCACTGGCACAATCAATCGTGGATAAGCAATTCAGAAGCGTGCTTTTTCCGGAACCGGAAGCTCCCATGATACATAAAAATTCGCCGTCGTAACTAATAAATGAAATATCATCAAGAGCTTTTGTAACAGTACCGTCTGATCCATAGTATTTTTCTAAGTGTTTTACTTCAATCATGTTTACAAGGCCCTCCTTACATTCTACTATAATTATAGTGTATATTGCGGTGAGATGATATGAAGGTGGATTTTAAAAACATTACAAAATTGTAAGAATAAAGCGCAAATAGGTGTTTGTCACTTTGAGAAGTTGACAAACACCTATTTTATCTTAAGGGATGGGAGCAAATCAAAAAATAATGTGCCTTCCCATCTTTCTTCAAAAAAGTGCTATAGAATAAACATACTCTACAGGTCGCGCAAATGATCCATCAGGCCGGCGCAAAGCTGTTTTATTTGCCGTCATACAGTCCGGACTTGAATTCCACTGAAAAACTATGGGCCAAAGTAAAAGCGTTCCTGCGTAAACGCAGGGCTTTGACCCCGGAAGCCCTGCAGCGGCGCGACAGGCTGCGTTTGCCTGTATTACACCTTCTGATTGCAGAAACTGGTTTGCATATGCAGAGCGTTGATGAGATTTTATGGGATCGCTCTGGATTCTATAGATTTTTGAAAAGCAAGAGAAACACAAGTATATTTGTTTACGGCAGAACGAATCGTGATTTCAATCCCCAGCTCTTTACAAAGCTGTTTACATAGATAAAGGCCAATCCCGGTGGAAGTCTTTCGTTGATGACCGTTACTTCCAGTGAACCCTTTTTCAAAAACACGACCAAGGTCGCTTTCTCGGATCCCGGTTCCATTATCTTGGATTTCAAGATAAATATGATGGTTCGTATCAATTGCACGAAACGTAAGAAGCGGCGAAGAACTCCTGTACTGTGCGCTGTTATTGATTATTTGACCCAAAATAAATACGAGCGCTTTTGTGTCCGTATAAACAAAAGAATCAACAGTATGAACTTCAATTGAAAATTGATTTTGTATAAGTAGTTGCTTGTTGTTCAAGATGGCTGTGTGAATAATATCCTCCAAAGAAACACGTTTGATCATATAGTCGTTAGACATATATCCAAGACGTGCGTAATACAGAACCTGCTCGACATTGTAAGAAAGACGATTGGCTTGTAACAAAATCTTCCTTGAGAGTTCAGACGGATTGTTTTCACATACTAGAGTTATGGATGCAATGGGAGCCTTTAATTCATGTGCCCATTTTTCGATTAATTCTTGGTATTCCTTTTTTTCAATTTGTACTTTGGAAACTTCTTGGGTCATGGATTTTAAAGAGGATCTGAGAATTTGAATGAAAAGTTCTAGTTGAAACGATCCATAATTACTGATCATTTCACCCAAAAGATATTTTCTTTCAAGGCTTTGCAAGATGCTGCTCCACTTTTTAAAAATTAAATTGGTTCGATAATATTTATAAAAGTAGTAGAGCGACGCGATAACAATCCAAGCAATTAAAATTAAAACGCATTCGCCAATATCTAAAGATAAAGAACACAAATAAATTGTTAGAATAATAGCACATAAAATTTGCAAAAGGATAGAAGAAAGCTCATCTTTAATAAAGTCTCCGAATGTCACACTTTATACCCCATACCACGTTTGGTTTGAATGAAACCGGAAAGACCTAGCCTGGACAATTTTTCGCGTATCCTTGTTACATTTACACTGAGCGTATTGTCGTCGATGTATTGATTGGTATTCCATAAATGTTCAATTAAAGAAATTCGAGAAACATAGTGACCCGCATGGTTGAGCAAGTAGCATAAGATTTGCGTTTCACGTTTACTAAGTTCTACACAAACGTTGTTATACATTACAGTGCAATTGGAGAGATCTAATTTGAGCCCATTGTATTCTATTTCAGAAGAAGTTTCAGAACGATAGGTCCTTTTAAGCGTATTCTTGATTCGAGCCATAAGAACTGGGAGGCTGTACGGTTTTGTAATGTAATCATCGCCGCCTAAAGAAAGAGCTTGGAGTTCGTCAATCTGTGAATCCCGACCAGTGATAAAGATAATAGGAACTTGTGATACCTTTCGAATTTTCATACATAAAATAAAACCATCAGTATTTGGTAAATTAATATCCAGGATCACTAGATCAGGAGATACCAAAAGGAATTCATTAAGAACGTTATTAAAGTTATTTGCACAAGTTGTATGATAACCAACAGCTTCCAGCGCCAAGGCTAATTCAGAGCATAATACTGAATCATCTTCGATGATGTAAATATGATTCATTTAATATCCCTCTATTACAATATCTTTACGGTTCAAGGCACAGCAGCCAGCCGTGTCTTTTTCCCTTTTGTTGCCTATGCTGTTAGAATGAGAGCGTCTTAGCCTGATGTTACCCCCAAGGACTCTATTGTGTCCGTATGAAAGTCCATCAGCCAGCTTTTCAAGAAAGCACATATATTCTAGCCGATACAGTACGGAGCTAAATTTGTTGGATATTACAACAAAGTATAGCAAACTTGAAAAAGAATAGCAAGTATTTGTTCTGAGGGTCCAAATTGAGGCTGTAGAGCTACAATACATGTTGGACAGAAGAGCAAGTAAAAGCGAATAAAAAAGTAGAAGGACAGAGCCTTCATAGGGTATAGTTAAGTTACCACACACAACAAGCCCAAGAAAAGGAACTCTGTCCCTCATGAGTAAGAGTATAACACAAGACATGCGGTATCGGCAATCCCTCATGCAGTATGCGGCGAAATATGGCGTAAGCCGGGCCAGCCGGAAATATAACAAAAGCTGGTCGTATATCTACTTTTGGAAGACGCGCTGGAATGGAAGTGTGGAATCTCTGGCCTGCCAATCCAGACGTCCGCACCATCACCCGAACCAGCACACCGAGGCCGAGCTGAATCTTATCCGGAATATGCGGCGAAGGAATCCCACGCTTGGAATGATAGAACTGTGGCAGCGGCTTCGCAAACGGGGCTATACCCGCTGCCCGGAAAGCCTGTTCCGAGTTATGCGCAAACTGGGGATATTCCCGCAGATAAAGGTCAGAACGCCTTACAAGCCAAAACCATACGAGCAGATGCAGTATCCCGGCCAGCGTGTGCAGGTGGATATGAAAGTGGTACCGCTGAAATGCCTGGCAAATCCGGAAGAACGGTTATATCAGTATACAGCGATTGACGAATATACACGTCTTAGCTATCTTGGGGCTTACCCGGAGCAGAGTGCCTATTCCTCCGCCGATTTTCTGGAGAAAATGGTAACCTGGTTCAAACGCCGTGGTGTACGGGATGGTATTGAGTTTACCAACCATTTCTCGACTAACAAGAAAGACCGGCTTACTCGCATTGAATTGGCCGCTGCGCGCCTTGGGATCCGGCACAAACTGATCTGCCCATACACGCCACATCACAACGGCAAAGTGGAGCGCAGCCACCGTGAAGACCAGAAGCGTTTCTACAATACACACCGTTTCTTCTCTTTTGCCGATTTTGGTGTGCAGTTCGCTGCACACCAAAATCGCTCCAACGACTTACCTATGCGCCCTCTGGGATGGCTCTCTCCTAAAGAAAAACTTGCTGCTTTTTTCGATTCTCTCACTGTACAAGATATTTGACAAACCTACAATGTTCTGAGGTTCCAAATTGAGACAAAGAAAAATGCATCTTGAACAAAGATGAAAAAATTGTAGCGCAACTAGAGTATATAATTAGCAAAAGGACATCAGAAACTTTGAAGAAAAGGGGGGAATAATATGGTGATGAAAGATTGCCTAGAAAAAAATGTCCAAAAAAAGGTGCTGATTGAAAAACATAGGGAGTACTATTTGGTGCTCGATGAAGAAACTGGAGCGATATTTTTAGTTAATGAAACGTCACACTTTTTGTATGAAAATTGTGATGGACAAAGTGTCGAAAGTTTGTGTGAATTGCTTTTTGATCAATGCATTGATAAGGATCAGCTGGACAAAAGGACTGTATACGAGGGATGTACAAAAGCTTTGGAGACACTCTTAAAGATGGAACTTTTGACAATAAAATAAAACGGAGATGGAAGTACGATGCATGTTGAAGGAGTATTAGCTAATAACGATTATATTCTAAATGGTTGTTACATTGAAATTACGTCTAATTGTAATTTGAGATGCATTCACTGTTATAACGAATCAGGAGAGCTCCGAGATCAGATTTCTGTTGAAGCATTTAAAAATGTACTTGGGTGTTATGATAATCCAAAGAAAGCATCAATTACATTATCTGGAGGAGAGCCGCTTCTTCATCCCCAGGTGTGGAAATTTATCGATATGATGCTTGAATCTGGAATTTTAGCAAGAAACATTTTGCTGATTACCAATGCAACATGCATTACTGATGATGTGGCAAACATGCTTGCAGAAAAGCATGTTAGTGTCCAGGTCAGCCTTAATGGATCGAGAGCTGAGTTGCATGATTCTATTTGTGGAAAGGGAAATTTTGAAAGAACAATGGCTGGCTTGCAAAGGCTTTTGTCAAAGCACGCAAATATGGTCATTGTACGTAACATGATGAATAAGCAAAATATGAACGATAACTGGGATATGTTCTGTGAAAAACTTATTGATATGGGTGTCCATAAAATCATGCTGGCAGGGTTGAAAAAAGTAGGACGAGCAAATGAAAACCTTGAGAAAATAGCACTAACACCTCTCGAATATCAGAGCTTGATTGATCGATTGAAGGAGTCTAAAGTAATAACAGGAATAAATGATGAATATCGAAAGCTTGCTGGGGATGAAGCCGAGTCCAACATAAGAATCGATATTCCTGTTCCATATTCTGGCGTTTGCCCATATGTATACCAAGATGAAAATCCAGTTCCAATAAGTCCCAGAATTGCTACAAATGGAGACGTGTATTTGTGTCAATCGTTTATGGATCAACGGTATTGTCTTGGAAATATTAACAAAGACTCTCTACCGCATGCGTTATTCAATGAGAATTTCATCAATCTTGTGAATTTTATGACAACAGGGCGTTTCTATATGGATGATTGCAACAAGTGCGTTCTAAAGTATCAATGTCCGCGTGGATGTATAGGAGATTGTCTGGCCAATGGATCAATCCACGAAACAGATGGAGGCTGCTTTTTTCGAAAAGAAAACGCAATTCGTCAACTCTTGAAACAAAGTGAAGCTATCGTTGCAGAGCATATGCAATTTTAGGCGATTATAATGGCACAAAATAAAATGAATAAGAGGTGAAATGCGATGAAGTATTCAGAACCTTTGGTTGTCCAGGGTACTAGTGAAGTGACTCCGCGTAGTACATGTACAGAGAAGTTTAACTGCACGACGGGGGCAAAATTCTCTTGCTTGCTGGGAATTTTCTTCCATTGTAGTGGTACGTTTTCTTGCACGGCTTTCTAATATCATAACCAATGGGAGGAAATTGCTATGAAATACTCAGAGCCTGTCGTCGTACAGTTTCAATCTGATATTAGTCTGCGCAACTCTTCGTGCGCAAAATTCAGCTGCGGAGGAGTTTTTACTCCGTATCAGTGTGCCAGAAACTTTTTCAGTTGTGAGAATTTTAGCTGCAGCAATTACAATAATACCTAACGTTCGGTAAGCCATAATTGCGGTCTGTGTAGCGGTAGTGACGGGAGTGTCTTCGTTCTCGAGAGGCACTCCCGATTTTAGTTTAGGAGTGGTGACGTGAAAACGATTTTTAAAATATATATTATGGTTGTGCGCCACTGTGCCTGGCAAATCCTTTCATCGTTAGGAGCAGAATTGCTAGTAGCAATGCTGGGACCAATTGGTTTGCAAGTTTATGAAAAACAAGTGCAAGCGTTAGAAGCCGGAGCTTTAGAGCAATTAGTGCTATTTTTGATAATAATGCTGACAGTAAATATAGTAGCAATAATCATTGAAAACTTAGACGGCCTCTTGACTCAAAAAATGCAACTTGAGATTACACGTAATTTTGGGAAACCAGTATTTGAATATATTCAAAATGTGCCATTATACCATATGAGTGATTCAAATTTCGTCGCAGACAAAGAACGCGCAATAAATGCGGTGGAAAATGATATTTTGTTAGTTGTGCAAAATATTAATGGGAGTATCGCACTGATAGTATCGATTATAGTTCTTAGTGTTATGGTGGCTCAATATGATGTACTTGCTTTAGTGGTTCTGATAATAATGGTTATAGTGCAAAATGTTTTTACGAAAAGAGGAACTTCAGAAGGTGTAGAACTGAATAAATCGTTAGAAATGTTCAAAATAAAAGAAGCGTACTTTAACAAATTGTTCGTTGATAAAAATTCATCAAAGGAAATTCGCCAATGGAGATTGACAGATTATATTGAAGGAAAAAGATACTGGTTAAATGAAGAAATAAAGAGGAAAACTTTAGATTTAGAAAAGAAATGGACGGGTATAAATCTTTTTTGGGCCTGTGTGATGTACTTTTTTGAGTTTATTTATTATATAGTGCTATATATAAGATATACTCGCGGATCGGTGATGCTGGGAACATTAATATATCTTATTCAAGTGTTGTCGACATATTTGGTTAGTTTTACGCAGGTGATTCAACATATAAAAATAATAGCATCAATAAAATATGAGATTGATACATACTTTGAATTCGCAGAGAAAACTAATGGGAAGCCGAACATAGCTAAAAGTAGAAAAAATAAGAGTAAAAAAATCATCTTTGAAAATGTCGACTTTGAGTATAAAAAAAGGAGGCTATTGCAAGAAATATCATTTTCTATTAATCCTGGGGAAAAAATTTTGATTGTTGGGGAAAACGGGAGTGGGAAAAGTACACTTTTAAATCTTATTCTTGGCTTATTGCAGCCCACTCGAGGTAAAGTTGATATCGGTGCAAATAAAATCGCTCTAATGGCGCAAGAAAGTTATAAATTCAACATTACGATAAGGGAAAATATTATATTTTCAAAAGAAAAAAACAGAGATAGTTTAATACTAAACACGATGCAAAAGCTAACAGCATTATCGATTGTAGGACGTCTAGAAAATGGACTCGACACACGAATAGGAGCTTCCCTTTATGATGATGGAATAGACTTATCTGGTGGAGAAACACAAAAGATAGTAGCAACCAGAACTCTATTGGATAATGCTGATATATGGATATTTGATGAGCCAGTAGCGGCAATGGATCCTTCATCAGAATATAGCTTTTTTAATACAGTGCTAGAGGAAGATGATAAATCGAAGACAATGATATTTGTATCTCACAGACTCAAAATTGCATCAAAAATGAATCGAATAATATATTTGGAAAATGGAAAAATTGTGGGGATAGGGACACATCAACAGCTTATGACAGGCTGCGAGAAATATCGTCGATATTATGTATCGTGGCTTCTGATGGAGAATGATTGAGATGTTTGATCAAATTAATAAGTATAAAGCATCATTTGGCAGACTGTTTGAAGCTAAAACATTAAAAGTAATGCTCGAAATTGCTCTTCTGACGATTCTTTTATCTTTTTTGGGACCAATAAAAAATATGATTTATACGGAAGTTGTAAACAAATTGTCGCTAGGGATAACGGTCAAATTGGGGATAATCATGTTTGCATCATATATAGTTGTCCAAGTGATAGAAGAGTGTGTTTCCTACTTTCAGATTTATCTCAATACGGTTTTGCAACTCAAACTAGGACAGAGTGTCTCGCATGAAATTAATAATAAGCTTGCAAAAGTTAAACTGAACAGTCTTGAAATGTATGAAATACATGATTTGGTTTCAAGAGCAAACCAAACAATAAAGTCTAGTATTGTGTCATCACTAAATTTGATTATAGCGTTATACACGCCACTGGCGACAATTGTCTTACAGTTGGCGTCGTTAGTATGGGTGGCATGGTATGTGCCAATTTTGATTGCGGTATTTAATGTTCCATACATCTTTATATTAGTTAAAAGTAACCATAGACGTTATGAACTGGAACGAAAAATTACTAAGGAAAAAAGGGTGGAGAAATATTTTGTCGAATTGCTATCGGATAGATATGCCGCAAAAGACATTAGGACTTACGATTTGGTGAATTTCTTTTTCAGTAAAATGATTGATGTTAAAGAAAAGATTACATTGGAATATAAAAGGCTTTGCCAGAAAAACACCTTTCAAAGGACAATTGCAACAGTTACACAAAGTATGGCGATGGCAATGGCATTATTGCTTACTGGATATCTTGTCATTAAAAAGAAAACTCCAATCGGTGCCTTTGTCCTTGTATATAATACGGGACGAAATCTTCAATCAGCCGTATCGAGCTTTGTTGGAACGATATCAACTTGGGATCAGTTTGGTATAAATTTTGCTGACTGGAATCGATTGATGAATTTAGAAGAAGAGCCTGAAGGCGATGAAGATTGTATTGACAAAATTCATGAAATCGAAATGAAAAATGTTGAGTTCCGATATCCTCAAAGAAGTGAAAGTGCTGTTAAAAACATTAATCTAAGAATATTGACCGGTGAGAAAATCGCTATTGTGGGAGAGAATGGAAGCGGAAAAACGACACTATTATATTTGCTTTTAGGAATTTATCGCCCAATATCGGGAGAGGCTAGTGTCAATGGAAAAACAATGGAATTAAATCTTGACAACTATCGAAAAAAAACAGCATGTTTGATACAGAATTTTGTCCATTTTCAGATGACGTTGAGAGAAAATTTGGCTCCGAATGATTTCTCGGAACTGAGTGAGGATCCATTAATTGATTTTGCAAACAACTTTCCGGATAGATTAAATACTTTTTTAGGAGCACTTGATTCAAATGGCGTGGAATTATCTGGTGGGCAATGGAAAAGAATTGCACTTTATAGGACCCTTCATAAAAAAGATGTGGATTTAATTGTCCTTGATGAACCAACAGCAAATTTGGATCCGAAAATATCAGAAAACATAATAAATCGATTGCTAAAACCAAATTATAATAAGACGGTGATTGTTATAACACATGACTTTGAATTGGCAAAAAAATTCGATCGCATTATCGGCATGAAAGAGGGAAAAATCATTTGCGATAGCCCCCCGCAAGCATTTGCTTGGGAATTGTTTGAGAAACATAATAGTGACAAAAGAAGCTTGCCCCAAATAGGTTAGAACCTTATGTCTAAAAATTTTAATTTTCATAAACTTATATTTCAACCACCTCGGATCACATTTTGTGCCGGGGTGGTTTCTTTTTGTAGAAGGACAAGCAAAACTTCGTACAATGCCCAATAGCAGAAACTATGAAACAGTGGCGATGAGGAGGTCAATAAAAATTTAGATCGCTGTGCTTTAAGAAATATACATACCAGGCCGTATCTGCTTTTGATGGAAGCAATACAGTGTGGTTTTTTACCTTTGGTGTGATGAGGGGAAACAGGCCCTTTGAATCCAAAGAGAAGTAAGGCAAAGTGCTGCGAACAAGCCCCATTTCAAAAAAGCGAGAATCAAAAGGGCCGTCACTTGTTCCCAGCGCAAAGGCAAGGCCTCCTAAATACTCTCGGTCGGGATCACTTGGATGAAAACCGGTGAGGTTTAGTGTGAGAATAAGTTTTTTCTGGTCCATATCGCTGCTATGAAAGCAGATTGTAAGGGAGCTATTTGTCAGCTCGACAATACCCTCATAGTAGCTGTAGCGTTGTCGGCTTGCAGGAAGATTACGATGGAACTCTCTGAACTTCGGATAAGTGATCCGCTCTTCAGAAAGGAGTGCTCTAAGTCGGGTGCCTTTCATTTCCCGATCTGAGCAAAGCCCCATAATGAGTGTGGCTTTCAGGCGGGCATCTTCCTCAAAGATGATGAGATAAGAGCCGATAACCACATCCTCTGTCACAGAAGGATAATAACCACGGTAGGTGCCGATAAAACGAGGATCAAAAACAGAAGAACTGCGATAACGAATGTTATCGGAATCCTCGAGCCTTTCATGTGTAAATTGGTAAACCTCAACAGGAGGCCGAATCTGTGAATTGTAAAAATCTACAATCTTGGCGATAGTAGCTCTGCTGGGAGCATAACTCTCATCATTGTTGCACTTGGCACAGATAGCGTAGGAAGGAAGTTTCTTTTCATCTATCTTTGCAGAAGGAGGTGTCTTTGAGCGAAGAACTGCAAAATAAGTAGTGCTTATTTTATCCCACATATACTTATAGTTTGCGTGGAACAATATCCGCTCGCTTTCCGAGAGGGGATGACTGATTTTTGGCATACGACCACCCCTTACAAATGTTCAGTGAATATTTTGTTGATAATGCCAGTTTACCACCAAAAAACGTTTATTGTCAATAAAAATATATCAAAAAATAGACTAAAATAAGATTAATAAAAGTAATAAATAGTTCATATCGAACTTACCAAACGAGGGGAGCAGTAATATAATAATGCCATTGAATCGATAAAAAGGCAAAATGCGTATTGAAGCCCAAATGTGTACAGAAGGAGAAACAATACAGAACAAAAAGACATAGGAATAGAGACAGCCAATAAAAAGCCAGGAAATGTAGGAAAACTTTAAGTACGATGGGGTCCAAACCCATCAATGACGGTTTTTAGATCGTTCCCAGGGTTCTTTAACATATTTGTGTATGAAAACAAGCGGATTTCAACAACGAAGTGGATAGAGAAATAGTGCCCTTTTTCGTTACAATGAATTTAGAAAAACGCAAAAGAAGGTGAATGGTGATGTCAGAACGCGATGTGCAGGATAGTCTAAAGTTCATGAGGGAAAAACTCCGTAAGGAACGTAAGGCCCAAAATATGTCCCAACTGACTCTTTCTGCAGAAGCGGATCTGGCCTGTAACACCATTTGCCGAATCGAGAAGGGAACAGCAGAGCCAGGAATCGGCAATCTTCTTAGACTTACCGATGCATTACATATTCCAATGTCAGAATTGTTCCCTCAAGGGGAAGGACCAAAAGCGAAAGAAATTGGAATAATTGATGATGCACAATTACAGGAAATAATTTCTCTGTGGCATAAGATACCGGGGGAAGCACGGGGGTCTGCATATGTGATGATAAAAGGGATGTTAATTGCCGCTCAGCAACTCCCGCAAAAGTAAAAAGGAATGGCAAGAATCTGGTTCTGGAGTAAAATCACCATAAATGGTATGAAAGAAATGGCGATCTCAACGTTTGCGTCGTAGAGAAAGGAAAAAGACAAATGTATAATATAGATAAGCCGCAAGAGCGGCGGAAAGCAACCGGAACGGGCGGAATACCGCCCGAAAACATCCGATTGCGCAGAACCTTGACAACCGAATATTTGCAGCTGTCCCTTTGCTATGGTGTAAGGGATAGAATGTCCATAGAAACAGCCGGATTCACCGGCTGGCGGTAAAGCTGCCTGCTTTTTACGGCGGGTGGCGCTCCCGCAAGCAAAGACACGCACGCGCACGGAGAAAGTGTGCGGGGGTCCAGAGGATAGAACCTGGGCCGTGAGTAAGACATAGCCTCGCGCAGCCGAACGGCTGGTGGACGATGTGCGGTGAGATCTTCACCGCCAGAGATAGAAAAACTGCATCAAGGAAGATTTGGTGCGACCGGCGATGCACCAACCGTCACCGGCCGCACGATCTTCCGCGGATGCCGATCAACAAAAAAGGAGAAACATCATGGAAGAAATGGTGGAAGTCCGCAAGGAGGTTTCCGACATGCCTTGCGGCAATGCGATTCCCGCAGAAGATGCCGGTCATCAGACGGAAAAAGATGTTGCTGGCCGTGAAAGTGACCGTGTTCCCGCCCCCGAGATGAACCCCAAGGTTCAATTGGAACTGTTGTCCGGCGAAGGCCGGAAGAAAGCGATCGGGGCTGTTGTGATCTATAATGCGGTCACGATCCGCGGAATTTCCGTCGTGGAGAACAGCAAGAAGAACCCTTTCGTCAAGATGCCCCGGGCTCCCAAGGGCGCCCGGACCAAGCACAGCGACATTGCCTACCCGATCAACAGGGCGGCGCGCGAAATGCTCTATTCCGCCGTGCTGCAGGAGTATGACCGGCTGCGGAGCGAGGAAGAGCTCCGGCGGCAGGAAACCAAGCTGCAAGTTTCCTGATCTGAAAACAAGACCCGATGAGTGTAAAAGCTCATCGGGCCTTTTTTGTTGCAGCAGTTCTGGACAGAAAAGAGGAAAAACCATGATTGTAGTGGAATGTCTTTATACCAGCAACGAAATCGAGGAAGAAACCATCCTGCGGGAACAGCAGAAACGGTGCCTGGCGGCAGCCGCAAGCTATGGATGGGCTGTTCGGCGGGAAGTGTTTGAGCCGTTGCAGCTCAGCGCCAGAGGCATGGATGACCGAACCGGCATCCAGACGATTCTGGACGATGTGTGCAACCGCCGCTTCGACCTGCTGATGATCGCCAGCATGGACCGTCTTAGCTACGATAAAGAGGAAGTGAAAGCTTTCCTTGCCGAGATGGACCTGAATGGAATCTCGATTTTTAACGTGGGTTCCAACACGGTCACGCTGGCATCGGGCTGGGACCTCATGGCCTTTATCAGACAGATGATCTCCCCTGAGAATGGAGGTGACGCACAGTGACGGTACAATGCCTTTACCAGAATGACCCCAAGGACGCCGCCGCAGTGCTTGGGCAGCGCAACGCCTGCCGCCGCGCGGCCAACAAGCTGGGCTGGCTGATCCAGCAGGAGCGCATCTGCGACGCGTCGGAGGGAACGCCGCTGCTGCTTCGCCCTGATGTACAGGAACTGCTCCGTGATGTGGAGCAGGGGCGGTTTCAGGTGCTGGTGGTTGCCTCGGCGGAAGTCCTGCAATGCCCGGAGGGCGAATGGGAAAGCCTGCTGGCTGTTCTGCAAAAGGGCCGCGTTCGCACCTTTGCCGCCCAGCGCGGCTGCTGGCTCGAACCCGGCGGCCGCCGCTGGCCGCCCTTGCCAAGGCCGGATTGGACGAGACTGCACAAATCGGCTTGTCCTGCTGCGGTATCTCCGTAAAACGGCAAAAAACAAGTGTATCTATTTTAATATGTGCCGGGCCTTGGAAAAGGTGAAAAGGCCCGGCACTTTTCTTTTGGGAGGAACTTACCATGCAAAAACAACCTCTTCGCGTCTGGCTGTACGCCCGCACGGCGGACGCCAGGCCCGGTGTCCTGGAAGAACAGTTGAACTCTCTATACAGAGAAGCGGAACGCCGCGGGTACACGGTCGTGAACGGCGGGGCAGAGCACCGCTGCGCCGGCGACCTTGACCGGCCCGCGCTGTTTGCCATGCTGGCTGCCGTGCGCGGCGGGCGGGTGGACGCCGTTATGCTCACCCGGCTTTCCCGGTTCAGCTACCACCGGCTGGCGCTCTATCTGATCCTGTGCTTTTTGCAGGATCACGGCGTGGGGCTTATCACCACGGAATACGAGCTTCGCTACATTCTATATCTGCGCGGGTTCGAGCGTACGCTTTTGGATCGGGCGCAGGAAAACGGCTGCAATGCGCTGTGGGCAGAAGGTGAGTAAATATCCCCCTGCCCAAAACAAGTCTTTATATTATAGGAATAAGGAGGAATGCGCGATGGAAACCCTGTCCGTTTTGCCGGACGGAAGAATCGCCTTGTGTAAGATGGTCCACGGTACAGAGATCACACTGGTGTTCCAAGCGAAAGAATGCCCGGAAACGCTGAACAAAGTAACAAGCCAAATCATGGCCGCCTATGCAGAACGCAAAGAAAAATATGGTAAAACGTCAAAAAGTGGCCGGAAATAGAACGGTTCTTTCTCCGTTCTGGTGATAGCTTTCCGGAGCCGTTTACGGTATTGTTAGAGTACAGAGGATGCCCCAACCATCCTCGCTGCGGGCGCACCAACCGCTCGAAAAGAAACGATGCAAGGTGATGAAATGGTATATTGGGATGAACAGGGGAACACCGTTGAGATCTCCAAGGCCGATCAGCTTTGGCTGGACGATGGATACTTCAAGACCCAGCAGGCGCATCTGCCGCCGGACGCGCCGAGGGCGGCGCTGTCCTACCGGGTGTCCACCAAGGGGCAGGTCGACCACAACGACATCCCCATGCAGAAAATCAAGTGCCGCAAGTTCGCCCAGCAGCAGGGCTGGCGGGTGGTGATGGAGAAGGCAGAGAAAGGAATCTCCGGCTCCAAGGTGTCCGCCAGCAAGCGGGATGTGATCCAGGAGCTGCGGCAGGAGGCGGGCAACGGCAGCTTTGACATCCTGCTGGTCTATATGTTTGACCGGCTGGGGCGCATCGAAAGCGAGACCCCCTTTGTGCTGGAATGGTTTGTCCAGCATGGCATCCAGATGTGGAGCGTCCACGAGGGCCAGCAGCGGATCGAGAGCCACGGCGATAAGTTGATGAACTACATCCGCTTTTGGCAGGCGGCAGGAGAAAGCGAGAAAACCTCGATCCGCACCCGCGACCGCATTCGGCAGATCGTGTCCAGCGGGCATTTTGCCGGTGGGTTCGTGCCGTATGGATACCGGGCTGTCGATAAGGGCCGGGTAAACAAGCGCGACCAGCCGGTGAAGGACTTGGAGATCGACCCGGAGGAAGCCGCCTGGGTGCGCGAAGTCTTTGAAAAAGTGGCCAACGAAGGAGCCAGCGGCTACGCGATGGCCCGGATGCTGAACGACCGCGGCCTGTGCACCCGGCAGGGGGCCAGGTTTCAGTCTGTGAACATCAGGCGGATGATCCGCCACGAGGGCTACACCGGGTATCTGATCACCAAGGCGGCCCGATCGGAGTTTATACAAGAGCTGCAAATCGTGGATGAGAAGCTGTTCGCCAGGGCGAACGAGGTCATCGACTGCCGCAGCAAAAAGCTGGCACAGGAGAAAAACATCGCGGCAAAAACGAATAATCCAACCTTACTGGCTGGCATCGTCGTCTGCGCACATTGCGGGGCGAAGATGTCGGCCTTTTTGCACACTGACCGCTACAAGCTGGCGGATGGCACGATCCGGGAAAAGGTGCAGGCCAAATACAACTGCTACCAGCGCGGCCAGAAACTGCGGGCCTGCGACGGGCAGTCGCTGTACCTGGCGGAACGGGTGGATGCCGTTGTGCTGGAAGTCGTACACGACATTTTCCGCAGAATCCAACAGGAGCCGTATGACAGGAGCATTGAGCAGAAGCTGCGTCAGGAAAACGGCGAACAGGAACGGCAAAAACAGGCCGCCGAGAAGAAGATCAAGGCGGCCCAGTATAAGCAGAAGCGCTACGAGGACGAAGTGATCCGCTGCCTGGACGGCCAGAGCCGGTTTTCCGAGGAAATGCTGGCCCGGTTGATTGCCGAAGCGGAAACGGAGGTGCGGCAGGCGAAAGAGGAATACGCAGAGCTGCTCCGCAATGACACCACCCGCGCAACGATCCAACAGATCCGAAGCTACTACGACGAATTCCTGGGCTGGGCGAATGAGTTTGACCTGGCGACGATCCCCCGTAAACGTGCGATCCTGGGCCAGTTGATTGAAAAGGTGGAGGTGGGAAAGGGGTACAAGGTGACAGTGCATCTCAGGATGAGCTATGCGCAGTTTTTGGGGATAGAGGGAAATGGCGAAATACAAGTGCGGAAGGACGTTTGTGCGTGATGCTCTTTCTAGCGATAAGCGAGAGGAAAATCCTTGCAAAAGCATAAATATTTAACAGTATGACCCTTGAAACGCACACAATTTTCCTATACAATATACATAAAAGAAATTTGGTAAGCGTGAGGGTGTGGCGTGGATGACACAAAATGATCTGAGAAAAAAGTATCCTTATTACGATCAAATCCAGAGGTTTCGCCTGATCGATGATACGTTTATGAGCGTGGTTTTTCAGGACATCGGCTGTACGCAGTTCCTGATTCGTATACTTCTGCAGAATGATGGTTTGAATGTTACCGAGGTGGGGACACAAAATTCACTCAAGAATCTGCGCGGCCGGTCGGTGCGCTTGGATATTATCGCATACGATAAGCAGGGCAAGATTTATAATATAGAAGTCCAGCGCAAGGACGCAGGCGCTTTACCGAAGCGGGCGCGTTACAACAGTTCCATGATGGACGCCAATATTACAAGGCCGGGCGAAGGACTGGAAAATCTTCCTGAAACGTATGTGATCTTCATCACGGAAAACGACTATTTCCAGAGTGCATTGCCGCTCTACCATATTGACCGTACGGTTCGGGAATTGTCTGCACCGTTTCAGGACGAGGCACATATCATTTATGTGAACGGACAATATAGAGGCGAAGATCCGATTGGATCGGTTATGCACGATTTCTTCTGTGCAGATCCAAAAAGCATGAACAATGCAATTCTTGCCAATGAGGTGGCAAAATACAAAGATACAGACAAAGGAGTGAGCAGTATGTGCCGCATTATGGAAGAACTGACGAACGAAAGCCGTGAAGAAGGGCGCTTGGCAAACCTGCTTGAAAATGTCAAGAAGTTTATGGCTCGAGGAATGAGCTTTGACGAGGTGGCTGACACGCTGGAACTGAGCAAAGAGGACAGAGAGTTTGTACTGAGTAATCTTTAACGCGAGCTTGAGACTATGTGCAATTACAGCAAAGGTGTCTATAACGATGGTATGGAGAGAGGAAGGAATACAGGCATTGCGGGCGCTGCTGATATTCTCAAACGCATGGGGATGGACGCCGGCAAGATTGTTGAGCAGCTGATGCTCCAGTATGGTCTCGGCAGGGAAGAGGCAGCCGGGTATGTGCAGCGGGCAGAGCCGCAGTAAATCATTTCGTGCTATCAAAATGTAGCCAGGGCGGCGCCTGACGGGGACGCCGCCTTGGCTTTTTTGACATGACATATCGGTTAAAAACCGTTGACACTTCATGCACGCTATGGTAAGCTGCAAACACCCGCCTGGCCGGTTTTTATGTGCCTTGCTCCCTCTGTGAACGACAGCCTTAGTACGAGCCGTTACGGAGAGCAACTGACTCTTAATCAGTGGGTCCTGGGTTCGAGTCCCCGATGGTGCACCAAATACCGCAAATACAAACCCTGCTGCTTTGGTCTTTTTCCTTTGTGGTACGTTTGGAATTTGCGTCGCCAGGGGTTCCCGCTGGTAGGTTTGCAGTCAAATGCAAAGCAGGGAACAAGCAAAGCCCCCGCAGGTACGCTTCGGCGCACTTGCGGGGGCTTTTTGTCAAATCTCGGTTGTTACCTCAACGGCGGCAATTTTTTCCGCCAGCTGTTTGAGGGGCGTGTCTTCGGTGTATTCGACTTCCAGGCCGTCGGCCAGTTTGTGCAAGGCTTCCAGGCTCATGGTTTCAAGCTGTGCCGTGTCCAGGTGCCCGGTTACGGTGCGCCCTTTGTTTGCGCCCGAAATTTCCGCCTGCATATTGATTGCGGTTTCGTCGGTCATGGTGTCCAGAAATTTGGCCACCTTTTCGCGCAGGCCAGCGGGCAGGGGAAGGCCACAAAGCAGCATATTCTTCATAATGCTGGTAGCTTCATAGAGTACATACACAACGCAGAAGAATTCTGCAAGGCCCAGGCTTTTAATGCCCATTGACGTAAGCACCGCCCTTGTATCTGCGTTTGCCCATGCCAGTACGTCCATGCCCACCATATCGTCCACAAGGACAAGAAACAGCACAGACAGGACCATGGCAACCTTGCGAATTCCGCCGTCAATGCCCACGCTGGAGTTCCACTTCCGATATTTTACGGCGCGCAGGCAGCCCAGGGCGGTGTCCAGCACAACGCACCAAAGCACCAGGCGCACAAAAAGGTTGCCGGTCAGCGTGTGCAGGTAGTTAGAGAAAAGCATATCCATTGTTTAACACTCCTTTACGGTTACGGGAAGGCCCAGGGCTTCGGCCTGCGCCTTAATGGTGTTTTTGTCGCCCGCGCTCATGGGGCCAGCCGTCACCATGTATTCGGTTGCTTTCGGCTGGGCGGCCTGGGCGGTTTTGGTGTAGCCGTTCAGTCCGTTCTTTTCCATAATGGCGGGATAGTCGCGGTAGCAGACGTCGCAGTCCAGGCTATTGCCGAAGCCCGCAATTCCCAGCGCGTTCTTGCTGGAATACTGCCACAAACCATTCTGCACCGTGGCGGTGTCGGTTTTGGTGTAGGCTGCTTCCCACTTGTCGAAGTTGGCAAGGCCCGACAGATTGGTTTTGTTGATGAAGAAGTCGCGGGAACAGTACACGGCGGCATAATAGCCGCCCGCTTCCAGGGTTTCCAGCGCAGCCTTAATAATGGCCGTGTTCTGCGCCTTGCCGCAGTTCAAGTTATATTTTTCGTACTCCACGTCGTAGTAAATGGGGTACGCGAATTTGTGGCCAGACAGCATTTTTACAACCTGCTGGGCGGTGATTCTCGCGGCGGTTGGGCTGGTATCATAGCAGTAAAAATATACGCCCATGGGTACGCCGTACTTCTCGCAAGCGGCCAGGTTGTTAAGGAATTGGCCGTCCATGTACAAGCCGCCTTTGCCGTGCCGCGCTGAATATCCCACGCGAAGGATTGCAAAGCCGGGCGACGTTCCGCCGTTCACCCGGCGCAACTCCGAAGCGGTCTTGGCCCAGTCAATAGCGCCCTGGTGGTGCGAAACGTCGATGCCGTAAATTTTCATTTGTTCCACCTTCCTATTTGTCGGCGGCCTGCGTGAAGCGCTCATAACGCGCCAGCAGGGCCGTGTATTCGTCTTTTGTCTTGCTGTCCGCGTGAAGATCAAGCCGCCGCTGCTGCTTTGCTGCAAGGTCCATTGCGTCAATCAGCAGGGCCGCCGTTTCATGCAGCCAGCTTTCAGCTTCCGGCGGTTTCATCTTTGGCGCGCGGGCCGCAGATTGCCAGCGCTTCGTCTTCGGTGATTTTGGGCGGGTCGCTTTCGGTGTACGCCCACACCTGGTCGGCGGTGATTTTGTGCAGCCGGTACAGCAGCCGCGCGGTGGTATAGTATTTGCTCATGTGTGTTAGCCCTCCATGATTGCGACCATAAAATCTTCCATGACGGCCAGGCGTTCCTCGACAGTCGGGGCTTTCTCCTGGCCTTCCCATGCTTCGCCGTACTTCCACCAGCCGGAAAAATCCGCCGCAATGCTTTCCTTGGTTTCCTCTGCGGCGCGGGCAGCCGGCAGCATGAACATAACTTCGTCGGCCAGGTACGCGCTGCCCGGTTCCTGTTCCGGGTCAGTCTCGTCGGGCTGTGCAACGTCTGCCGCGTCCTTGATGTTGTCGTACAGCCGGACAACGGCGTCGCCGTCCGGCAGGCGCTCAAAGACAACGGCAGGCGGCTGGTGGTCCAGCATAATGCTTGCATTTTTCATTGTTGTGTATCCTCTCTTTCTGTCGTGTTGCCCACCCGATTACTTGGCAGGCAAGCGGTTTTATTTTCTCGGTCCGCAGCGTTGTGCTGCATTTCCGGGAATTCGTCTGCGTAAAATATCCGTAGTAACTCGCCAGCTTGTACGCGCGAAAAAGCGGCACCGTGCCGCTTTTGTCAACTTCGCGCCCGGCCCGCAGGTATTGCCGCCGCGCCCGCCGGAAAATGGCCCGGCGCACGGTTGTATAGGTTCGGCGGATAACGAAGCCCACAATATCAAGCCCAGGGCAGCCGCGCGCCGCTGGCCGCGTCAGGTGCCTGCGGCGGTGTTCTTCCTCAATGCTCAAAAAGGCCACTTCGTCGCCGCCCGGTTTGAATGTCAGGCCGAAGGTTTTCAGCGTCCATTTTGCTGCCGTCCTTGCCGCGCTGCGCAGGTCTGCCAGCCTTCGGCCCATTATGGCAACGTCGTCCGCATAGGCCACCAGTGCCACAACAAGGCGTTGCCGCGTGCCCCTGCGCACCTTTTCAAGCGACAGCATATACCGCAAAACGTAGGACATAACCAGGTTAAACAGCCATGCGTCCAAGTAGCCGCCTATAATAAGGCAACCGCGCGGCGACATATTCAGCAGGGCTTCCACCAACAGCAGCAGCCACTTTGCGGCGGGAATTTCTTTTTTCAAAATTCCCATGATTACGCCCGCTTTGGTGTTCTCGTAGGCGTGGCGAATATCCAGCTTGCGGGCATACTTGATTCCCAGCGCCTTGCGGCGAAGGAAGCGCTGCACCTGCCGCCTGCACCCGCTTTGCCCTCGGTGCGGTATGCTTGCGTGTTGGTAGGGCAGAATTCTGGCCCGCAGAAGCGGTTCCAGACCCAGGAAAGCAAGATGGCCGAAGCATTGATGAAATACACAACAATTTGCAACATTCCGGCGTTTCATGCTTATGCCGTCAATGCGGGGCCGTTCCGTTACCGGGTCAAGGTCCAGTGCTTCCGGGTCTCCGTCTTCAAGGTCAAGAATTCGCTGTTCAAGTTCCAGCGCTATTCCGTCCGCGGCTTCCAGCTTTTTAACAACTGCACTTTGCGCTTCGTCGCGCTTTATTTCTGCATTGGAAACACCCCCGTACTTTTCGGCAACCGCGACAAAATCCTGGCGGTGCCATTTCTTCTCGAAGCACTCCAAAACCGCGCGCAAGCACAGGTTATGGGATAGTTCTTTATATCTTTGTTTCATAAAAATACTTACTGATGTGCAAGGGCTTTCGGTTGCCGTGGCCCTTCGTGCAGGGTCTCGGTGTTCTACTACTTGCCCCGCCATGCGCCCGCAGCGCATAGCCCCGCCCGAAACCGGGCGCGGTGTCGGTCTCACATGATTTTAGCTTTCGGCACGGATAACACAACGCAATGCGGCACAGCTTTGGGCTGTGCCTTAAAATTTCAGTAGGCCGGGGAACGCCATTCCAGTTCGAATTCGCCGGGGAATTGTTGCCATTCGCGCAGGCAGCGCCAGCAATGCCAGCATTGTTCAAATTGCCATAACGCCACGGGCAACGGACCCCCGCAGAGCCATTGACATAAAACGCGGACCCAGCGCCGTATTACCCAAAAACCACCGTCCTTCCGTTCATGGAAGGCCGGTGGTTTGTTTTCTATTCAAAAAGGGGCCTGCTGCCCCTCTGGGCGGTCAAAAGCCCGCCCATTCACCCCGCTTTTTGCCCGAACCTTTAAGCCGGGGAACGCCATCCCAGTACGAAGACGCCGGGGAAGCGTAGCCATACGCGCAGGCAGCGCCAGCAACGCCAGCAGAGTTCAAACCGCCACAACGCCACGGGCAACGGACCCCCGCAGAGCCAACGACATAAAACGCGGACTTCATGCCCACGGTTTCGCCGCCGCCGGTCTTGTCAGGCAGAAGGCTCTCGGTGCTGTCGTTCTGCATCGAAAGTTCGTAGTTCCAGGCGTTCACGCTGGTAAAGGTCTTTTCTGCGACTTTCACATGGTTGGCCGTCACGCTGCCGGCTTCTTTCTCCGAATCGCGGCAGGCCATAGCGGTATATGTCACGCCGCCGTCCACGGTTGTGACGTTCCACAGCGGGTCAAGGCCGATAACGTAGGCACCGTTCAGCATTTCAACGCCAGCCCAACGGCACGGGTATTTGCCGTTCGTCAGGCTGCCGGGTGCGCCGTCGCTATGGCCAGGCAGGGCTTCCGTTGCGCCGCTGTGCCAGGGCATAGAGCTGATATAGGCAGTTTCGGGCACGTCGAAGCTGTCCGCAACGTCCAAATTTACCGCCGAATAGTCGGTGCCGCCGACGGTAACGGTTTCAATGCTCTTAACTTTCACCTTGTCGGCAATGTCACGCATCCATGTATTGTAGCGGTCTACGCTGCTGTTGCTGCCCTTGTCGCCCACAGAAACGGTGCTGCCGACAATGAAGCCCGAAGCCTGGGAAGCAGTCAGCAGCACACGCTTCACGCCGGTTTCGGCGGCTGCAACCTTATATTGCAGGCTGTAGCTGGTGCAGCCTTCCAAAATGCGGCTATTTTCAAGGTTGAAATGGCGCAGCTGCCACATATCCAGCATATACAGGCTGTCACAGTCGCCCCACACAGAATCGTAAGCAGTTTGCTTGCGGGCCAGGGCCAGACCCGTGACCGCGCTGTTGAAGTTCGCCACGGGCAGGCCCGCGCCGCTTGTAAGTGCGCCCTTTGCGTTCAAGCCGCCGGGGAAGGTAGCGTGCCAGGTCATTGCGCGGCGCTTGCCGTTGGGGGCCACGTTCTCGGCGTAGGGCGTGAAGCCGTCGGCCAGGGTGCTGCGCCAGCTTTTCGCCAGGTAGCTGCCGTCGTCGATAACGCGGCGCAGCAGGGCAGGGGCGAAGGTGTAGACGGGTGCCAGCGTGCCGGTGATGTCAAATTCTTCTTCGCCTTCAATGGCAAGAACGTCCATAGTGCCATCGGCCAGGCTTACGGCGTTGGCACGAACGTACCAGGTCATACGGTCTTCCGCCGCCCAGTCTTCCGGGTTTGTGCTGTCGGTTGCCAAGGCTGCCGCGCTCTTTCCTGCAAGATCGTCCGCCGGGGTGCCCGCCGGGTTGGTGGACACGGCAGGGCTGGGAAATTTCACGGTGTAGGTTTTGTCGGTTTGCAGCATGGTAAAGAAGCGCAGCAGGCGCTTGTATTTGCTGTCGTTCGACGCGGCAGACAGCGGCCACCAGGCGGAAAAAATCTCCGTCGTGTTCGTGTCGTCCAGCAGGGCCTTGAAGGTTGCGTCGGTGTATTCCGGGCCAGCGCTTCCCGCTGCGATTGCTTGCAGCAGGTCGGCAACGCGCAGCTGGGTTTCCTCGGTTGCAATGTGCCCGTATTCAGTAAGTCCCATAGTTCTGTCCTTTCTGTTATTCCTCATAGAGAAAAACGGTTAAAATATTCTTTTCGTTGTAGCCGATAAGGTATTGCGCAGCTTTGGCGTACCCTTCCACTTTGGCCGCGTCGGTGCTTACCTTGCCGGCTTTGGCGGTTACGTCGGTTTGAATTTTCTGCATTTGTTGCAGTTTGTCGTTTACGCCTTCGTCAATAATCTTTTTCGCGTCCGCTGCTACCTGCGCCGCCGCGTCCTTGGCTTCCTGCGCACTCTTGGCCGCATTGCTTGCAGACGCAGCCGCCGCAGTCTTGGCCGCTTCGGTTTCGGCAAGAAGCTGCTGTATTGTCTTGTATTCGTCGGTGCTTTCACTCTGGTTTTCAGGGTTTGCGCATTCTTCAACGTTGATTTGCCACTTTTCAGTTTTCAGCGTGTCAGCCCCGCGCACGACTTCAATTTCGGCGGAAACAATGCCACGCACGGCAAGCATTTGCTGTGTAAGGGTGATATAGGCGACGTTCCCGGCCACTTCCGTGGCGGGGTTGTACACGCTTTTGCCGTCCGGCTTTTTGGCGCTTACGTTCACGGCATAGCCGCCGGGGACCTTATAGGCTTTCCCGTCGTTATACAGTGACACGGCGACAACACGCATATTGTTGTCGCCCTGCTTTGCAAAGACGCGCGGCGGGATTCCGGCCCGCGCAAAATCAAGGTTGATTTTTTGAAGGATCTGCTGTTCTTCCATTTTCTCACCCCCCCCTTAAGCGTTTGCGCCAAGGACCCATTTAGAAATTGCAGAATCCCAATACCACTGCACGCTGCGGCCGTTTATGTTGTCAACGTACAACTTTCGCTGCCCGTCTTCTGCATACAAAGCCTTTCCGTATCCTGTGCCACTCAGCCATACCGCAGGGGTGTCCAAAGAATTTAGTGCGTCAACGCGCGACGCTTTTATCCAGGTTTCCGGGGGGCTTACGCCGTAGTTCCAGGACAGGAAGCCTATGCTGTCCCAGTTATCGCCGTTCTTCTTTTGGCAAGCGACATTTCCCGAATCGAAGAAAACGCGGTATGTTCCCGTCGAATTCGTCCGTTCAAGGGTGGAAAAGGATCCGCGCAGCACGGCATTTCCTGTGTTAAGGTCAAAATAGCTTTTCCCGTCAACGCTGGCAATTCTTCCGGCAGCGATATACTGCGCATTGATGTACAGCTTGCCGTCACTCATGTACAGCCCTTGCAGCTGCCCGTTGTTTGTCAGCCGGTTAAAAACTTCCTGCTGTGTAAGCGCCGGGGCAGTGGCGGCCAGGGTGGTGTCTTCCGGGGCAGGGGTCCAGGCGGTTGCGATTCCGCCCAGTTCAACCTTTGGATTTTTGTAGATGATTGCGCCGGTTGCGCCTTGGAAAAATACCTTGAAAATAGCCGCCGTTACTTCCCTGTCCAGCACGGTTGCGGTTGCGGTAACACGGGCGAAGTCGTCCATTGCCGCCGTTCCCAGGGCCTTGAAGTCGTTGCGCGGTGCGCTTATGTGCTGCTTTGTTCCGTCCGCGAAAGTGATTTCAAGGCGGCCCAGGGCGCCAGGCGTGCCGCTGTAGTTCTCTGCGTAAGTTATCGCTTCGGTAATTTTGTAGTCATAGGAAACCGTTATTTTCCTGTTTCGCAGGCTTTGGATTCCGTACTCGGTCAGCCGCCTTGTTACGTTGCGCGCGCTGTTTCCGTCGGTCAGTGTTATTTTTACCTGGTTTCCTGTAAAGTCGAATCCTGTATACGTCGAAGTTACGCCGATGTAAGCCGAATTAGAAATCAGGTTCCGCCCGGCTTCGGCGGCCTGCGCCGTGTAGTCTGCCGCGCTTGCCCAGTCGCCTGCGGCAAATGCTGCGCCGCTGGCCTTGGCAGTTGTACACACCAGCAGTTCGCCCGCGTCGCCTTGTGTCCACAGGTCGCCCACGTCATACGGGGGCGCAGGCGTGGAAATGAAGGTGCGGCGCTTGCCGTCGGCGGTGTCCTTGGCCTGCTTGGCCGCTGCAAGGGCTGCGGACACGTCCGCGTCTTGCAGAAGCGCCCAGGCCCATGCGTCGCCGTCCTTTGCCCAGCGGTATGCTTTGCCGCTGGCCGGGGCGGTGTTGTAGAACAGATCGCCTTCGTGGGCCTTGCGGTCTTCCTCTGTTTTCCAACCGCTTGCGGGTTCGTTCTTTGCCGTAGGGTCGTAGGGGTAAAACCAGGTTTCCGTTTTCCCGTCAATCTGCTGGCCCAGTCCTTCCAGCTGTTCGTTTACGGTGTCGGCGTAGTCCTTCAGCATTGCTTCGGCAGCTTTGGTGTAGTTGGCCGCGTCCGTCCAGTCGTCCGCGCTGTACAGTTGGCTGCCGGTCTTTTTCTTGATGCAGGCCAGCAGTGCGCCGTCCTTTCCCTGCGCCCACAGGTCGCCCACGTCATACGGGGGCACGGGCGTGGAAATGAAGGTGCGGCGCTTGCCGTCGGCGGTGTCCTGGGCGGTCTTGGCATTTGCAAGGGCTTTTGCGACGTCGGTATCTTCCAGCAACAGCCATTGCCAAACGTCGCCCACAATGGCCCAGCGGTATGCTTTGCCGCTGGCCTGGTCGGTATTGTAGAACAGATCGCCCGCATGGGCTTCCCGTTCCGTTTCCGTCGTCCAGTCGCTTGCTGGTTTGTTTTCTGCCGTCGGTGCATAGGGGTAAAACCAGGTTGTAATATTGCCGTCAATTTGGCCCTGCAAGTCCTGCACGGTCTTTTCAACGGCGGCCTGGTATTCTTTTAGGTCTGCTGCTGCGGCTTCCTTGGCGGCCTTCTCTGCCGCCGCTGCGGCTTCCTTGGCCTGTTCCGCCGCAATCTGTTCCGGGGTCTTGCCGGAAACTTGCAGGCTGGTGAAATTCGCGTCCAGTGTGCCCGCGTCCAGGTCCAGCTTGAAAACCTTCCCCGTTTTGTCTTGCAGCACGCCCGCGCGCAGCAGATTGGCCGACAGTGTGCCGGTTGTGATGTAGTCGGCAACGATTTGCCCGTCCTGGGTCATTGCCAGCCCGTAGGTGCCACTATAGCCCGTTGACGAATAGCCCAGGCCCGACTTGTTGAAGCGCCACACTTTCGTTGCTTCCTCAATGGTCGGCTTGTCCATAATAAGCAGTTCATAAGGCTGGCCGTCGGCATTGCGCCGCAAAACAACATAGCCGCCCTTGTTGCCGGTTATCCAGGCCGAAGCGTTGGCCGCAGCGGCTTCAAGGTCGCTGGTATCTGCCTTCGCGTTTATGGCCTTGTCCTGGGCTACGATGGTGTCCGCCAGGTTAGTACTTGCTTCGCCCAGCGTAATGCTTTCATAGCGCCCGGCCAGCACGTCGTAAACGGTCTGCACAACCTTGGCTCGCGCATTTACGCCCAGCTTTTCAAAGCGCACTGTTGCAATATCGCACAGGTTTAAGCGTTCCGCCGGGGCAATGGCCTTGTATTCCTCGGTCTGCCACAGGGGAACAAAAGACACTTTCAGCGATACAGACGGCACGCCTATGCCTTCCTTTTCGACGTAGGCCGAAGCATAGGCGCGCAGCTGTTCGACGCTCGGTGTTTCCTGCCACTCTTGCGAACAGTCCAGCGGGACCGTTCGCGGGTAGGGGAAGTTATGAGCCGACGCGCTGGAAACCACTTTTTCCGGCAGTTCCAGCACGTTGCCGTCGGTGTCCTTGTAATAGGGGTAAACCCCCGTTATCGTGTTTTCGATGCTTTCTTCCTGGTCGATGTCAACCAGGTTTTTGCCGTAGGCGATAACCACCCCGCTGTCGGTTCCGCGTGCCTTGTGCAGCTTCACCGTGTAGCGGTTAAATTCGTATTCGCCGCCGTACACGTCCAGCACAGACCCGGCCACGCCGCCCAGCAGGGAACGTGCCGACGCCGGTTCCGTTACGGCGAAGGTTGCAATGGTTTCCTTGTCAGTCCAAAAGTCGAAGGGGCACGGCTCCACGGCGTTGGTTTTAAGCCCTTGCAGGGCCGCCGCGCAGCTGCCTGCCGTAAACGGCGAAACGGGGATGTGCGACAGCTGGTAACTTATGTGCTTGGCGCGCACGGTCACAACGCCCGAAAGCGGGGTGCTTTTGCCGTACACACGGAAGGGTTGCGGTTCGCTGCTGTCGTTCGGCGGGGCAAAAATAATGCTGCCGTGTTTCAGTTCATCGAACAGCACGCCCGTGACCGGGTATTCCATCGACAGTTCAAACGCGCCGTTTCGGTTTTCCTCGACGGTGCAGGCCAGCGCGTCGGACAGCGGCCCCAGGCCGTTGCTTTCAAAGTTGGTTTCGTTTTCGGGGTACAGTCTCGGCTTCACAGGGTCCACCACCTCGGTTCTATTTCTACGCGGTCAATTCCGCCTTCCCACGAAACGCCCGTGCTGCCTTCCAGCGTGGGAAATTCGGCCACGGAAACAGCGCCGTTTTTGTTCGCGGTTTCCCGCCGGGCCGTTTCGTTTTCGCAGTCAAGCGTTATATAGTCCGACAGTTCCAAAATACGGCATTGTGTTCCGCCCACAGTCAGAACGCCGGGGCCGGTGCCGTAAACGGTAATAATGGGCTTTGCTGGTTGGTTGGTCGGGTTCAGCAGGGTTGTGCTTTCGCGCAAGTCCAGCGTTTCAATGCCGGACGCAAGCCAAAACTGCGGTTTGCAGTCAAATGCAATTTCCAGTTTCCCGGCCTGCTCGACAATGCTTTCCACCGAATAGCTGCCCTGCACCCGCGCTTCGCGGAAGCGGTCTGGGTCGTAGGTGTTGCGCAGCTGTTTGTACGCGGGGCCGGATTTCAAAAACTGGACAGCCCGCGCAACCGTAGTGCGGTAGGGGACGCCGTCTTCCGGCAGAATCGCGCAGCTGTATTTTACAGTTACGTTTTTATACCTGCCGTTGTCGATAATCACGTCCCCCGAACGTCCGGGCACTTCCTTGCGCTCGATGTCCCTTTCCGCGACAACGTGGTCAGGCGGGGCCAGCATTATAAAGCCGTAGGCTTCGGCGCTTTCCGCGTCCAGATAGAACGTGTTAATCACTCAAAAGCCCCCCGTTTCTTTTCCACTTCGCGGCGCACCTCAATGCCCACGCGGCGGGCGATTTCCTTAATGTCTTCGGATCCGCCGTTCTCGAAGCGTTCAATGTTCAGCTGGATAACCAGGCCGCTGGCCGTGTTGTTCATGTACCGCGACAGAATCCCGTCCAGATGGCTGTAAAAATCGGACAACGGCAGAACGGCTTCCTGGCCCGCTTCGCCACCGCCCAAAAGATTGCCCCCCATCTGCCCGAAAATCTGCGCGCCGGACAAAATGCCGCCTTCTTTGTACCAGTTAATACCGAAGCTGGGCACACTGGGCGGGTTTAGGGAAAAGCGCCCGGAAATATACGGGTGCGGAAGTTGCAGGTGCGGCAAGGACCAGCTAAAATTGAAAAAGCCTTTAATGTTTTCAATGGCATTGTGTACGCTGTTTTTCGCGCCCTCAATGCGGCTCGAAATTCCGTTTTTGATTCCGTCGAAGGTGGAAAGAACGTTGTTTTTCGCGTCCACAACCGTGCTTTTGACGGAAGAAAAAAGATTAAGCCAAAAATTGCGGAAGCCTTCGCACTTGTTCCACAGCAGCGCAAATGCGGCCACAATGGCCGCAATGGCTGCAATAACAATAGATATAGGATTTGCCAGCATAAGCGCCCACAGACCCGACAGCGCGGGCATTACGGTGCCTGTAATAAGCGGCACAACCGTGCCGCCCACAAAGCCCACAAGGCTGCCCACGCCCGTGGTAATGGTTCCCACGGCTGTAATTACCTTGCCGATAATCACAAGGGCCGGACCGATTGCAGCCACAATCAGACCAATGGTAACAATGGCTTGCTTTTGGCCGTCGTCCAGCGTATCAAAGCGCGCTTTTGCGTCAATAAGCAGCTGGGTTAAATGTTGGAATATAGGGGCCAGCATATCGCTGATTGTTTCGCCCAGCGTTGACATTGCGATTTTAGCCGCGTTCGCCGCAGTCGTTGCGCCGTCAACGCCGTCCATTGTGTTGTTGTAGGTGTCAGTTACAACGGTTGAATAGTCCGCCATGCTGGCCGACAGGTCGTCAAGGCTCAGGCGGCCTTCGCGTATCGCGGTAGCCATTTCAGCCGCGCCCTTTGTTCCGAAGGTTTCCTGCGCAATGGTTAGGGCTTCCGTTTCGCTTCCGGCGTTTTTGATTTTGTCTATAACGGTTTGCAGGGCTTCGCTTTCGCTCATGCCCGCGTCGGTCAGATTCACAACGGCTTTTTTCAGCCCGGCCAGCGCCACGCCCGATTCAACGCCGTTTTCGTCCAACAGGGCCATGAAGTTGACGCTTTCTTCCAGGGAAAAGTTCAGTTCCTTAAAGGTCGCGCTGTTCGCCAGCACGTCGTCCATTAGGCCCTGCGCGTTTATTCCTGTGTCCTGCGCCGCCTTGGCTACCATGCCCAGCAGGCCGCTTGCGTCGTCCGAAGTCTTGCCGAAGGTCTTCAGCACCTTGTCGGCGCTGTCAACCGACGAAACTACGTCGCCGCCGGTTATTTTGGCAAACTGCAAGAAAAGCGTTGTCTGCCCTTCCAGTTCTTCGCCCGTCGTGTGGAAGCGGGTGTTTACCTCGCCCACAGCGCCGGCAACGTCGCCCAGCTCTTCGGGTATGCTGGTTGCTATTGTTTCATAGCTTGCCACCAGACCGTCCAGGGCTTCGCCGCTTGCGCCCGTTGCCGTTACGATGGTGTCCACGCCTTCGTCCACGGCAGAAAACGCGGCAACGCCAGCAGCAGCCGCAGCGGCCAGCGGCGTGGTTACATTTTTGGTTAGCGTCTCGCCGACTTTTGAAGTCTTGCCGCCGTATTCTTCGATTTTTGCGCCGGCTTCCTTTATGGCCTGGGCGGCGGCGGTGCCGAAGTCCTTCTGCGCTTTTTCCAGGTCTTCAAGGTGCTGCTTGGCTTTTTGCAGCTTGTTTTGATATTCCAGCCACGCGCCCCGGTCAATGTCGCCGTTGGCGTACTGGTCCGAAACCTGTTTCTGTACGCCTTCCAGGGTTTCCAATTCCTTGCGCGCGGCGGCTACGCTTTCGGAAAGAATTTTCTGCTTTTCGTTCAGCAGTTCGGTGTTTCCGGGATCCAGTTTCAGCGCCTTGTTGATTTCCTTCAAGTTGCTGGACAGGGCCGTGGAAGTCTTTGTAACGTTCTTTAAGGCGTTTGCAAGGCCGGTTGTTTTGCCGTTGATTTCAACGGTAATGCCTTTTAATGTTTTGGCCGCCATCGTCAATTCCCCCTTTCTCCGTATTTTGCTTTCAGTTTTTCGGTCTCCGGCTCCGTCTGTGTGATTCTCCACGCATTGCGCAGCCATTTCCTGCCCGTTTCCGTCTGCGCCCGGTTGTATATCACACCGTCGCGCAGAAGCGCCCAGAATGTAATAATGTCCAGGTCATAGACGGCAGGCAGAGGAATGCCCGCGTATTCGGAAACCAGCTTTTCGCTTGCGCTGCACAGCGCAAACGGCACCCCCTCTCCGTCCGTTTCTGGGTAAGAGGGGGGCGTTAGTTTGGGTCGTTCTTCTTTTCGTTAGAAAGCCAGCTGACAAAATCCAGAACGAAACCGGCCAGCTGGTCCATGTCCATCCACTCCATAACCGTGTCCGCAGTAATTTTGCGGTGCTCCTTGTTTTTGGCGATAACGCGGGCCACGACTTCCGCCGCTTCCTTCGGCGTAGAATCCGGGCGGGACAGGTCGTTCATGCGGTTAAGGGTTTTCAGTTTCGGCGGCTCAATGTGAAGCACCTGTTTGTTGTCAGGTGCCTGGAATTCATAGTAGCGTTTTTTGACGCCCGAAAGTACAAACACGCTTTTGCCCCCTCTCCGTTAGGTTGCGTTCTCGGTCAATTCGTCGTCCATGATAACCAGGGTGCCGTCGCTGTCCAGGCTCTGCGCGGTCACCTCTGCGTCCACCTGCGTGTGGTTGTCATTCTGGAAGGCAATGCTGATGGTGCCGCTGTTCTTGCCCGTCACGGTAATGCGCAGCTTGCGCCCGTCGTCGCGGGTGTGGACGAAGCGGTACAGGTAGCGCTTGCCGGTCTTGTTGGCAAGGCCGCCCAGCTTGTAAGTGCGGTGCTTGTGCTGGCCGCTTTTCCCGGTCTCGGTCACGCGGGCGGTTTCGATAAGCGCCTGCAGGTAGGTGGGGGACCAGGTGATAAGGCCGGTTTTGAGTTTCACGTCTTCCTCGGTGACGATGGTTTTAGAAACGCGGCCCTTGTCGTCCTTCACGGTCTGGCTGGTCGCTGTGTATTCCAGCGTTGCGCCGCCCTTGATGTTGCCCGCGCGGTTGTCGTCGATCTCGATGGTTGCGTCTTCGGGCACAGCGTCGTTAAACTCGACGATATACAGGTCGCCGCTGCCCAGGATAATATTTTCGCTGTTGTCGATCTCTTTCATGTGTGTACCTCTCTCGTTGTGAATGAAAAAAGTGTTTGATAGGGGGTGCCGTCGGGGAAGTGGTCTACGTTCACGGGGCCGCAGCCTTGCAGGGCGGCCAGGATTTTGCATTCAAGTGCAAGGTCTTTGTTTTTTGTAAAAAGGGCAACGGCCCAGGTAAGCGTTTTAATTCTCACGCGGCCCATGTCGTCGCCGTCTTCCACTTCGTCCACGCGCACAACGTGATAGGGAAGCGGCACAGGTGCGCCGTTCGCTGGCACAACCTTTTCCGCTTCCTGCCGGATCCCGGTTTCAGCAAGCCGGGCAAGTATGGTGCTTCTTTTCATTTGGTCGCTTCCTCGCACTCGGTAACGAATTCTTGCTGCCACTTTTCCGCCGGGCGGTCAATGTGCGGGTAGGCCGGGGCGGGGGCAGGGCCTTTGTGGCCATTCTGCAAAAGGTGTGTAAGCTGGTAATGGGCTTTGTTGTACACGGTGTACGCCTTCGCGCCGCGTGCGTTCGCGCCCGTCTGCTTGGAAGTCCAGTCTTTTGCGTATGCGCCCGTCCGCTTCGGGGCGGTGCCGCGCAGTTCCTTGGCAAGTCCCTTTGCGCACTTCTCGGCAGCTTCGTCCACGGCTTCGGCCACGCCGTTGGCGTATGTCCTTAGCGTCGCGGTAAGTGCCGCCGAAAAATCAAAATCGGCCACCGCCGCCCACCTCCGTGTCGTCGAAGTCGAGCAGAAGTTCCGGCTGCTCCAGGGTCAAGTCCGTACATTCGGGCAGCGTGTCCTTGATGATCTGCGTTTGCGCAATTCCGTACTGTTTGCCGTTGATAACGACAAAAGCGCCACGCTCCACCTGGTCGGCGCGCGGTATACGGATAAGGCGTTCAACCTTGTGGCCTGCCTGTTCCGCTTCGTAGTTCCGCCGGGTGCCGATAATGCGGTCTTGGAAGCGCATATTTTTGATTACCGGTACAGGCCGCTGTTTGTCGTCCAGCCGCCACACACTGCAAAGCCCATCAAGAAAAGTTTCAAATTTGATTTTATTCTTTGCCACAGCCGAAGCCCTCCCGAAACCGAAGCATATTTAATTCGCCGCTGTATTCTTCGATGAAATCGGCGCGTTTGCTATTCACAAAGTACCAGGCCGCCGTTATAAGCAACTGACGAAGTTCCCCGCTTTCAAACGAAAGCCCTGGGCTTCCGGCAGTATCTCGCAGGTAGTCCAGGGCTTCTTCTATGGCGTTTTTTGTGTTGCGTTCGGTTTTTTCGTCAGGCTCCCACGTTATGTTCATGCGGTTAAGTACAGCCTGGTACAGCTGGTCGCTTACCTGCGCTGCGGTCTCCGCTGTTTCGTTCATGGTAGGCCCTCCGCGTTATCAGCTTTCCGCTTTGGTTACGACAGGGGCGACAACCTGCACCAGCGTGGCGGGGTTGGTGTCAAGGGCGGAAATGTCCAGCAGGACGAAGGCGTAAGCGTCCAGGGGGCGGGCGTTGCCCTGCAACTTGGCTTTGTAGGCGCGCTCGTCCTCGAAGAAGCGCACGCTGTCGTCCTGCACGATGGTGCCGTCCTTGCCGGTTGCGCCCAGGCCCGCGAAGTAGCGGGACGCAATGCCCAGCACGGCCTTGCCGCTTTCCAGGGCGGCGGTCTGCATAGTCTCTGCGGGAACGGGCAGAATGTCGTGCGCCCAGGTGCCGTCGGGGCGGCGGAAGGAAGTGGCGGGCATAATCTTCTGCCAGTAGTCAAACGGGTTGCACAAAAAGATCAGGTCGCCGGGGTCGATGGCGCGGGCCTTGGTAGCGTCCACAGGGTCGCGGGCCAGCTTCGCCACGATGTTGCCCAGGGGCGCGGGGTCCAGCTTTTCCAGCTTTACGGCGGTCATACGCGGGTAAGCGCCGCCCACAACGCTGGCGCTGTCGGATACGTCGCGGGTCATGCCGATGGGCTTTCCGTTGCCGTCGCCGTCCACAATGGCGCTTTCCAGGGCCATTGCGATGCTTTCCGACAGGCTCTCGCGGACGTACTGGTCAAGGTACTGCGGCCCCAGGTCAACAAGGTCCTGGCTGATACACATAAACACGGACAACTTCAGCAGGGTCATGTTGAAGTCTTTCAGCGCGCCGGTCAGTTCCTTGCTGATCTTGTCGGTGATGTTGCCCCAGGTCGCAGCGGAAGCGGGGGCGGCATTGACGACGAAGCGGGTCAGGTAGCTGGTGTTTACGAAGCTGATACGGTCCAACAGGGGGTGTTCCTTCTTGATGGTGCCGATAACGCCGTCGATCACAGTTTCGGGCATGGCAACCTTGAAGTTGGTAATGGCCATCTTGGGATCGCCCGACTTGACACACTTGCCCAACTCGGTGTAGTAGTTCATTTCCGCGCTGGTAAGCACATGAACGCCACGGGCGGCCATGATGGCAGTGTCCTGGTTGCGTTCGTCGGCTTCCTGCTGGGCCTGCTGCAGAACGGCTTCCTCGATGTCGCCGCAGAAGGTTGCCAGGGCCTCGGTCATTTTGGTTTCGTCGCCGGTCTGGAAGGCGGCGGCCAGCGTCGCAGCGTTCGCCTTCTTTGCGTTTGCGATAAGATCTTTGCTTCTCATGTTGTTTTTTACTCCTTTGTCATGGATTCCAGCAGCATAAAAATTGCGCTGGTCTTTTTCCCTTCGGCGGCTTCCGCCGGGGAAGCGGGAGAAGGCTCCGCCGGGGGCGGCGGGGCGGTTTTGGGGGCTTTGGCGGCAGGCATGAAACTGGGCATTGCTTTTTCAAGCTGCATTTGCGGGGCGGCTTCCATCGCGGCGCGGTATTGCCGAATTGCTTCGTCGAGGTCTGCGTCCGTGTCGGCGTATTCGTCGGCCAGGCCGTACTTCATGCAGTCTTCGGCAGTCAGCCAGGTTTCTGCGTTCAGCAACTCCGACAGTTTGTCGGCGGGCAGCTTGTCGCCTGCCTTGTTCATGTAGGACTGAATCGCCGCCAGGTTGATGACTTCCAGGTCGTCGGCAGCCTTGCGCAGCTGTGTTGCGTTGCCGTAGGCCGGACCGGCGGCGTTGTGTACCATCATGCAGGTATTGCGCGGCATAATGATTTTGTCTGCCGCCATAGCAATGACAGAAGCCGCAGAAGCGGCGTATCCGTCAATGTATGCCACAACAGTGGCGGGGCAGCGGCGCAGGGTGCTGTAAATTCCCAGCGCTTCCTTTACGCTGCCGCCCACACTGTTGATATACAGGTTTACGGTGTCGCCAGCTGCCGCGCCGTCCAGGTTATCGACGAAGTAGCGCTGGCTTGTCTTGCTTTCCACGGTGGTTTCCTCGCCGGTGTACCAGTTCCGCGTTTTTTGGTCGGGGGCGATAGTGTCCACCAGCCAAAAATTGAACGCCTTCCCAGTCGTTCCGGCCTGCATAACTGCTTCCATTCCGATTCTCATTTTTTATTTCTCACCTCCTTTCGGTGCCGCAGCCTGCGGCTGTACTTTTTCCATGTTTTTGGTGCGGTTGTATTCGCTTGCCCACCTTTCGGGGATCGGGTCGTCTTCAAACTTTTCGCGCAGTTCGTTGACGCTATAAAGCGCGTCCTGCACCAGCTTGTCGGCCTGCGCCGCCGCGTCGAAAACGTCCACAAGACGAATGTGCGTAGTGTCAACCATCATCTTCCAGCCGTTCAGCACGTCCTTGCCGTAGGCTTTTCGGTTGATTTCGGTTTCAATCAGCCGCAGCGGCGGCTTTACGCCGAAGGACAGCGTGCTGCGGATAGCTTCGTCAATGTTTGTAACTTCGCCGCGCAGCAGACTGGGTGCGACGTGGTAGACGTTGCAGGCGCGGTCTTGGGCCTGTTTGATAAGGCTGTCCAAGTCGCTTATTTCGTTCGCGCCCTTCTGCGTGGCTGCGCCGTCCTGCGGGACGTAGTGGAAGCCGTCAAGAAGTGGAAGGACGGCGTTTTTGTTTTCAAAAAACGTTTTGAATCGCTCGTTCATCAGCTTGTCCAGATCGGTTTCAAACGTCTTTTTGCCACGGGCCTGGCCGGAAATTTCCAGTATACCGCTGCGCCCGCCCGACTTCTTGTACTTGTCCAGCGCTTCCTTCATTGCTTCGCTGTACAGGCCGCGCAGGTTTGCCAGCAGTGCGGCAGCGTCCTGGTTTGCGAGCCGGAAATAAAATACGTCCGGCTCCGTAAGCGTGTAGGAAAGCGTTAAATTATTGCAGGTGACGCCGGTATAAACGCACGGGCGGAAGGCGTACTCGGTTCGTGTGAAGCTGTCGGCCAGGTACAGCGCGCCGCCGCGCTCGAAAACCAGCGCTTCGTTGAAGCGCAGCAGGCGGGCCACAAGCAGGCGCTTGAATTCCGCAGCGTTTTGGTTTTGGTTTGGCTCCACATTGAAGCTGTACCAGTCTTCGCCCTTTTTGCGCTCTCCGGCCTGGTAGGTGCGCCACTCGCACAAGGAAGCTGCCGAAGCAATCAGGTCAATGGTCGAAAAAATAGCCAGTTCTTCGACATTCAACCGCTGCTCTGCGGTTGCACCTTGCAGGACGATGTTTCCCGAAGCGTCGCGCGGGGCCAGGTCCAGCAAACTGCTTACAAAGTTTGCAAATTTCAATATTTCACCCCCTTTCCGTTGGCTTAGTAGGTGTAAACGTCCGGCAGGTCGGCGGAAGAATAGTCCGCCGCCTGCATTTCGTCCTGCTTGATAACGGCAGCCACGAAGGCCGCAACCATTGCCATAAAGCCGTCCGTTTTCCGGCTCTTAGGCTCATACTTTCCAAATGATATATTGCCGCGCTTGTCGATAAGGCGGCAGGCGTTGTTTGTGTACCAGCGCATTAGCATACTGTCGCCCCAAACAATGCGTTGGCTTGTAAACGCGCTTGTAATGATGGGCGCAACCTGGGATTGTTCCGGCGTGTATGTTAGCTTTACGTTGCCGGTGCGCTTGTCGGTGCTGAATCCCGCCGAAGCGAAGGCTTTTGACAGCAGGGTATAGCGGTAATGGTCAATGCCGCCCAGCAACAAATTGTATTTTTCGCTTTGTTCTACTATCCAGTTGACCGGCGTTTCCGGGTCGATCTCTGGCGCGTCTACCATCGTTAATTCTCCCCGCGCTTCGGCTTCGGCAAGCGGAAACTGGATCCGCGAAAGTGTCTTGCTTTGTGCGCAAACCCATGTGTGCGTTATCCAGTAATAAGTTCCCTGGATTTCCCACAGCACGCCAGCGGCAACAAAGTCCTGTGTGCTTGCGTAGTCAACGCCCCAAACCGCCGGGTGCGTTTCCAGGCCGATTCCTTCCGGGATAGGCCGGGAAGCTGCAAGAATATTTTCCCAGCTGGTGACTTCGGCTTCCTTGTCGCCCTGCGGGCGGTTCATTCGTTTAGTTGCAAAAGCGCCGTGCCCCGCCGGGTCTTCCTTGTATTCCTCGAATTCAAGTTTGATTTCTTCCAGCAGTTCGGTGCGTGCGGGGTCGTACAAAGACGGGTTTGCCTTACCCCACATTTCCGGCTGCATAATTTCCGCGTCGCTGTCCAGGCGGCATATAAAATACAGCCAGCCGCCGTCCGGGGTGTTGCCTTCAAGGACTTTTTCAGCCCTGGCCGTGTACTTGTCCAGCGGGCCGTCGCGCACGTCGCCTTGCGTGGTTATGAACGTGCGGCGGGGAAGGCGTCGCTTGCCCAGGCCGCCCACCGCAACGTCGATTAGCTTAGAATTTTCGTAGGCGTGCAGTTCGTCAAAATCTACCTTGCCGGGTCGCCCGCCGTCTTTTGTCTTTGGGGCGCTGGTGTGGTATTTTATCCGGCTCATGGTTGCTTTATTGACAATTTCTTCTTTTGTCCAGGTAAAGAATTTTTGAAAATAAGGCTTGTTCCCGTCCAGCAATTCGTATATGTCGTCGAAGGTCGCGCGGGCCTGGTCTTCCGCCGTGGCGAAAATGTCAATGTTGTAATGCTTTACCCCGTTTATGGGGGTGACAAGTGCAAAATCTTCATAGGCCAGGTAACCGTTTTTTCCAGCGCCGCGTCCAACCTCAATAAACAGAATGGGCCAGCGCAGCGCGCCGCTTTCGGTGTATGTGCAGTTATGCAGCGCAAAAACAAATTCTTCCCATGGCAAAAGTTTGTATTCAAAATATTTTTGCAGGCCCATATAACGTTCCAGCTGTTCGTCGTCAACGTGTATTTTCTCATTCTCAAACGCAGCCTTTACACGCTTGATAAGCAGCAGCTGTTCGCGGCACATCGGTATTTCGCCGCTTTCCACAATGTCAATATAGGCTTGTATTCTTGGATTCATCCCAGGTCGCCGCTTCCGTCGGTTTCTGGCGGCCTGCAAGTTGCCGTTGTCAGTCCCATTTCGCGCAAGATGTGAAGCATACGCTGGTTATACAGGGCGGCGGCCTTTATAGCGGGGTTTTCCTTGTCGTATTCTTTACCGGCTGCGCTTACTGCGGTGACGGTCAAGCCCTGTTTTTTTACAGCGGCCTGCATTTTCCTCTCCATGCCGAAGAAAAAAATATAATCGTCCAAAAGTTCTTGATAGTGCAGAAGATCGGCTCCGCAGTCCTTCAGCTGTTTTTCCAGGCTTGCCCGGATTTCCTTTTCCTTCTTCGTCAATTTCTGCACCCTCTTTCCAAAAATGCGTGATTTTTTCGGCTTTTTGCAGCACCCCCTAAAAATTGCGGATATAAGGTACCCGCGCACGGGCGTATTTGTTGGCGGCCTTTTGCTGGCCCATTTTTTCCTCGCGCGCGCAACCTCGCGGCTTTGTCGGGGCTGTTCCTCGGTCTCCGTCCGCCGGGGGATTTTGATTTCACGGGGCGGGGGGTATACTGTAAAATTACCAGCGTTCCGGCGTGGCAGGTGCGGCCCGCTTGTGGTGTCGGTCCCAGTGGCAGGAAGCGCACAGGCAAACAAGGTTGATGTTCCCGGCTTCGTCGTATTCGGACAGGGCCAGGTCTGGCCGTTCGCGCAGCGGCTTGACATGGTGGACAGTAACGCCGCGTGTATTCACCGCCGGCGCTTTGTGTGCGCAGTCCCAGCAACGGCGGCGCTGGTGTTTTAATACTTCCCGCCGCAGGCGTTTCCATTCGCGGCTTGTGTAGAAGCTGTGCAGGTCGCCGTTTGCAATCAACTGCAAAACCCATACAGCGGGCCACGAATCCGGGTTATACTTCGCCATAGCGTTTCACCTTGTCCCGCCGGGGTTTTCGTTCCTCATGTATGCAGCGCGGCAGTGCGCAAAGGGGTGTTGCCGTTTTCCTGTCGCGCCACACACAGGCGGCGCAGCGCTTTTCTTCCTCTTTCTCTTTTTTGGTGTTCTTCATGCGGCCCGCCTTCTTCCTTTTCTGGGTATAGAAAAAGCCAGGCTTTCCCGCCTGGCTTTTGCAGTTTGAATATATCACAAACCGAATGTAAACAAAAAGCAAGTAATGTAAAGTTTTGTAAACTTTTGACAAGCAAAAAGCCGCGTTTTCCGCACCGTTATGCGGGTTTTAACTTGTCAAAAATATTTTTTTCAAAGCCTCGCCGTGGGTCATTGTGGCCCATTGCCGCGACTTCCCGCAGGCTTCCGCAATCTGTTCCCAGTTCATGCCGTTTATATAGCGGCGGCGCAGGACTATGCGCTGGTCCGCTGTCGGTGCGGTTTTGATAACGGCCAGCACTTGGCGGCGCGCCTTGCTCATTGCGTTGGCAGCTGCTGTCAGTTCCCGGCGCGCGTCTTCCAGGGATTCAGCAGCAAGTTCAACCTTGCTTGTGCCTGTACCGCCGCCGTGCGGCATACCCGACAGAGAAGGGGAAGCGCCGGTGGCCGCTACCATAAGCCGTTCGGCTTCGTCCTTCCAGTAGCGCCATTCTTTCAACGCTTCAAGGTAGCTGTTCAAAATCTCTTTTTTCTTTGCGCTCTCCACCTGTTTGCCCCCCTGCGGCGATTACCCGCCCCCATTTGGTTTTCGGTTTGTAGCCCGTCCTGTTCCATAGCTTTGCCAGCGCGGCGGTTGCTCCGTCGAAGGCGGCAGCGGCCAGCCTGCCCAGTGCGCGAACAATCAGCCAGGCCGCCAGCAGGACGACGGCCAGCGCGGCCAGCGCGCCCGCCAGCCCCGCAAGCAGGCGCAGGGTGCAAACAAACCCTTGCACGAATAACTGCTGCATTATGCTTCGCCCCCTTCGGCCTGGTCGGCCAGCGCCCGAAGCGCAGCGGCCAGTGCACCGGTGAATTTGTCCGCAAGTTCCTGCTGCCCGCCGTCTCGCATTTCGTCGGCCAGGTCCATAATTGCCGCTGCCTTTTGCTGTACGTCCTCAAACAGCAGGGCAAACTTCGCGCCCGCTGGGCTTTGCTGAATTCCCAATTTCTTTTGCAGGGCTTCGGCCTGTTCCTGGGCTTCTGCGGCGGCCTGCTGGGCCTTTTCCAGTTCGGCGCGGTCTCTTTCCTTCTGCGTCCGTTCGGCGGCTTTGCGGGCCTTGTCTGCGGCTTCTGCTTCACGCCTTACCGCGTCGGCTTCTGCGTCCCGCTTGGCTTGGCGGATTTTCTCGGCGGCGGCCTTTTCAGCTTCCCGCCGGGCGGCCTGGAGTCGTTCTTCCTGTTTGGCTTCGGCTTCTTCCAGTGCCTTGCGGTGCTGTTCCCGCAGGGCTTCCAGGTCTGCCGCCGCTTTGGCTTCGGCTTCCGCGCGTGCCTGGTCGGCGGCCTTTTTCAATTCGGCTTCAACGTCAACTTCATGGGCTTCCGCTTCGGCGGCAGGCGGCGCGGACAGAAGGGAAAGCTGCTCGGCCATGTCGTTCTTTTCGTCAATCAGCTTTTGCAACTCGGTAACGGTGATATTTGCCAGGTCTCCGGCCACTTCTTCCCGGTCCTGCGGCCCCAGTTTTGCCAGCAGCGCCAGCTTCGTAACGCCCGCCGCCGCGTTTTCTTCAATCAGCTGCGCGGGCAGCTTCTCCACAACGCTGATGTAAGTATAAGCCTGGCGCTGGCGAATGTGGACGGCCTGCTCTGTGTAGTCTCCGAAGGTCTCAAAGCCCAGCGCCTTATATTTGCCGCTGTCACGCATACGCTTCAACTTACGGCCCAGATCAAGCAGGCTGCCGGCGGCGGCCTGTGCTGCGCTCACGATTTCATAGTGCAGGCCGATGGCTTCCGCCTGCTCCGGCGTTTCATTTCCCACAAGGGCAAGCTGCTTCGTGTCTTCCATTGTCTGTTCCTCCTGTTATGCTGCCGCCGTCTTGGCGTGGTTCGGATTTACGGTCTTCTGTTTGTGGTCCAGCCATGGCTTGACGACTTGGCAAAGCCATGCCTGTTCAAATGCTTCCACTTCCGGGGTTCTTGCGCAGTTGTGCCGGCCGCGATTCTGCAAGACTTTGCCCGTGGCCGTGTCAAGCTGCAACGTGAAATAGGATTCTTTGGGGCTTTCGGCGTGGCGAATAAAAAAAATACTTTTACCGTTGCAGTGTTCCTTGCCATATCCGCCGACGCAATGGCCCAGCGCCTTGCCTTCAAGGATCAGCTGTTCTTCGGATTCCGCCGGGGTGATAATAAGGCCCATGTATTCCCAGCGCAGTGCTTGCAGGCGCTTTGCCATTTTCTCGAATTTGCCGCGCAGGGCTGCGTCTTCCTTGTAACGGATTGCAGCCGTTGCCCTGGCCTGGGCTTCGGTTACGCTGTGCGGGAAGACCACAACTTCGCTTTCAAGGTCAAGGCCCGCGCGTTCCGCGTCTTTCCAGTAGTCCACGCAAAAGCCCACCGTGCCGCCTATGCTGTGAATTTTGCGGGCACTCTCTTGTTGCTTTCGTATGTAGTTCCATACGCGCACCAGGCCGAAGCGCTTCACAGTCCAAAGGTTCTTGTACTTGTCCGCAAAGACCACCCCTTCGCCGCCCAGCGTGTCGGCGTACTCCCTGGGCGCCCCGTTGCGCAGGCAGACGGCAACGGCGTGTTGCTGCACCCCAATGTCCCACGCCCTGCGGCCTTGGGCTTTGCTGGCAGCCTTGTATTCCGGTTTGTTCATGTACAAGGCTTCGTGCGGCTTCTTCGCCTTCCAGTTTACCCAGTCCAGGCCGGTGACGGACAGGCCGCCGTTTTGGCTGGCAGTCAAGCCCACCAGCGCCGCGCACAGTGCCGGGCTGTTGCGGGCAATGTTTTCAATTTCCGGGTGTCGCATATATATCCGGGCATAGTGCAGCAGGTCAACGCCCTGCGCCTGTTCTTCCAGCAGTTCCAGCTTCGCGTTTTCCAGCTTTGTGCCTTCGTATACGTCGGTAGCGTGCGGCAGGATTGCCGAAAAGTTGCCGTCGGCAACCTGGAAGCGGGACATTTCGTACCAGCAGCCCGTATAATACATAGTTGACATACTGGAATAGCCGCTGCGGTCCATTGCTGTGAATCGGTGCCAGTGCCCGCCGGGGTCGATAACATAGGCGTTGCGCTGTTCCACGATTGTGCTTTCCCAATCGTACCCGGTTTCGTGAATTACGGCCCAGCAGATAAACATAACACAGCCGCCCGCTTTGCGGATTTCCCATGGGTATGCCTTCTTTACGACGGGCCAGCGGTCAAGGCGCTTTTCGTGTGCCACCAGCGCCGCCGTGCCGCAGTTCGGGCAGTGTATTGTTTCGCCGTTGCGTCTCGGCCCTTCTTCGGTGTCAAAGTACGGATATGCGCCGCCCTCGCCCGGCAATGCTATTATTGTGTGCCACGATTCCCCGCAGGCCGTGCAGTTGCAGGCTGCATATTTTTCCCGTATGCCCGTTAGGGGGTCGGCCAGCTTTGTGGTTTTGTACCGAATCAGTTCTTGCGGATGTACTTTCCCGTTGCGTTTCAGCCACGCCCACAGCGCTTCCGGGGCTATTCCCGGCGTTTTCGGCAATGCTGCCAGTATGTCCATATTCGCGCCCCCTTACAGAAAATCTTCAAGGCGGATTGCCTTGCGGCGGTGTTCCGCCGGGGTCGCCTGTGTTTTGGCGGTGACAATTTCCAGTTTCGGAATTCCGTAAAATTCCCGGATAATGCGGTCAGCGTCCGCAGGGCCGCAGAAGCCTATATTTCCCTTGCGGTTCTTGCTGGCAAAGTCCGCGATTTTCTTTTCGCAGTCTGCAATCCCCATGCCCGTGGTTCCCAGGTCTTCGGCAACGATCTGCGCGGCGGCAGGCTGGCCGTTCAAAATGTCGGCAAGCTGCTGGCCTACGCACCAGGCGGGCGTTCCTGCTCCGGCTTTCTTCTGCTGCGCTTCAATAAGGCTTAAAGCCTTTTGTAAATCATTCATTGCATTTCCTTCCTTCGTGTTTTATGTACTCGGTGAATACCCAGCCATTTGGTCGGGCGTACTTCTCGATAAAAAGGCGGCGGCGGTACACATAGGACCCCTGCAAGGCGCGGATTGCTTCGTGCTTTACCTCGACAACTTCCACAGTGCCGTTTGTGTATTCGATTACAAAATCCGGCGTGTAGTGTGCGGCGGGCAGGCGCAGGCCGCAATAATCGCTTTTCGGCAGAAGTTCAAATTTCTTGTGCCGTTCCACGTTCGCCACGGTTCCGGCCAGTTCTTTGGGCCATATATATGCCCGGTAGTATTCTTCTTCCAGTGCGCTGCCGCGATCAGACCCGCCGGGCCGAAGCGCCGGGCCGTCCCTGGCCTTCTGCTGCCTGTCCTTGGCAGCTGCCGCCCTGCGCCTGCGTTCCAATTCTTCGCGCACCTGCTTTTGTGCGGCAGGCCCCAGGCGTTCAATGTCGATTCCCACGGCACGGCCCCCTTCGTCGAAGTTTTAGGCTTATGTGCCAGCCCATGAATTCGTTATAGCTTGCGCTGGCTTCGTTCAAGTCCCAGCCGGGGTATTTTTTCGCCCAGAATTCCGGGTCGTACAGCCGCCCGTCGGTGCAGATTTTTTGCACTTGGCGGCGCGTCCATTTCCCGTCCGCCGGGGGCGGTGTTATCGGGTTTTTGATTCCTCGGCTTCGGAAATATCGGTGCTTTCTCTTCGGGTATTTCAGCATATAGTTTGCCAGGGCTTCCAGGCTGTTCTTGTCCATTTGCAGGCGGTCAGTGTTCACGCGGCCCAGGCGCACGCCCTTGCGGTGCCAGCAGCTTTCTATTTCGTCGCGGGTCAACTCGCACCGCAAAATTGTGTGGAAGTGTGGGGCAACGGCTTTTTGCCCGGTGTCTGGGTTTTCCTCTGCCCACTCCATCACGGCAAGGCATTCCGGCTTCGGCAACCCCCGCGCCCTGCATTTCTCTTTTATGTGGCGGTAGAAGTTCCGAAAATCTGCCCACGCCTGTTCTTCGGTTTCCGGGCGATATTCTGGCGCATAGGTTTGCGTTGTGTGGGTGTCTTCCTCGGTGAAGTTGGTATTTACCAGCTGGCGGAACAGCCGCCGGGCGTTTTTGGCGTTTTGGTTCTGCTGCGCCTTCGATGATCTGCGCAGGTCGGCAGCCCGCGCCAGTTCCTGGTCCAGCGTTCGGCTTTGCTCTGTTCCGTTCATGGGGTAAATTTCGACTTCCTGGTAATTTGCGACGTTCTTACTTGTGCCGCACAGGAAGCGGCGCTCACGTTGAAAAGATTTTGTGCCCATACTCTGCCTTTCTGCATTTCCCGGAAGGTTCTGCTTTCGGTAGGTGGATAGAATTTTCTTCTTTCTGGGTAGACAAACGAAAAGGGAACACTTGCAAGGGACAACGCCGGGCGGCCTGTCTTAGTCTCTGCTTTCTGTGGCCTTGCTTGGCCGCCCTCTGTTTTCCCCTGCACCCCTTTCCCCGGCAGGAAATAACCGTCGCTATTTTACTACCCCATACAAGCCCTTCACGGCGGCCCTGGCCGCCCGCGAATGTTTGACAACGTGCCGCAATTCCTTTATAATGAAGGTGTTATATTTTTATCTCGGCGCGTTGTAGGCCGCCCCTCTCCACAGGGGCGGCTTTCTTTATTGCCTTTTGCAGTCAAGTGCAAAGGGCGCTTTTTGTTTCCTCAAGCCATGCCAGCCCTTTTTCGTGGTAGCTGGCGTTTTGTTCAATAAGGATATACCGCCGCCCGGCTTTAAGGGCTGCCACGCCGGTGCTGCCGCTGCCCGCGAAAAAATCACAGACAACCGCGCCCGGTTTGGTGTGCGTTCGTATTGCGCGTTCCAACAGGTCAACGGGTTTCTGCGTTGGGTGGATTGAATGCCCCCCCGTCGGTTCATTCGACAGCCAAACATTGCAATGGTTCGCGTCAAGGTTGTGGACAAAGCGGGCATTGTCTGCCGCCTGTATCTGTTCGTCGTATTGCTTCACAAGCCTGGCCTGTTCTTCCAGCAGGCTGTCGAAGTCTCGGTATCCTTCCCAGCTGTCCAGTTCAAACTTCGCCACAATGTCCAGGTAGGTTTCCCGCGTTGGCAAAAGCCATTGACTGCTTCCCCAACGGAAGCAGTGGTCTGCTGCTTGTCCGCAAGCGTCGATTATCTGCTTTTTGGTTTTGCCGGTGTACTTCTGCGCGGCGCGGAAATATTCACGCAGCGGGCCGAAGTTGTTCATGTCCAGCTTTGCCAGCGCCAGCCCCGACTTGTTCCAGGCCGTGCCCGGTTCGCCCTTTACCAGTACAATGCAAAATTCTGTAATGTTAAACCAGCTTCGCAAAGTGTTCCCGGTTCCGGGGTTTTTCCATAGCTTCTTCCGAAAATTCGGCTTCACCCATACGGCCCAGGAATTGAAAACAAACTGTGTCCAGTTTTCCAACCAACACAGCAGGCGGGCCACTTGTTGCAGGTCATTGTGCCAAAAGGCCAGCGTTCCGTTCGGCTTCAGAATTCTTTCTGCTTCCCAAAAGGCGCGGGCCATAAAGTCGTTATATTCCTGCTGGTTCTCGAAGGTGTCCCACTCGGCCTTCTTGATGAAATATGGTGGGTCAATAAAAACCATGTCCACGGTTTCGGTTTGCACCCCTTCCAGCAGCTTGAAGCTGTCGCCCTGCAGAAAACTGTCGGGCCGTATCGCGCCGAAGTCGTACAGGTAGAAGGGAAGCGCTGCGGGGGCTTTCAAAGTTTCACCCCCTGGGCCGCCGCGATTTCTGCCAAACCGTCGGCGTTTATGCTGTCCAGCCAGCGCCAGCTTTGCGGCGGGTAGTCCAGGTGCAGGGCTTCCAGCGGTACAGGCTCCGGCAGCTGCCGGGGATTCTGCACCTTCAAGCCGTACAGCCAGCCGCCGTCGCGGTATTCTTCCAGCTGTTCAACGGACAGGCCGGACAGCTTCGCCATCGTTTCGTCGGCTGGATCTGCGGTTCCGATGTAGCCGGGGCAGTCGAAGAAGCCGACAACAGCCCCCGCGCCGCCGTGGGCTTTGGTCTCATACATGACAACGCGCAGGGGGTATTCTGCGCGTTTTTCTATGTTAGGGTTGTAACTGGGCGCACATTTCCGAATTTCCATCTTCTTTTCGCCGGACAGGATCGCCGCCGCCCAGTTCTTGCGGATGCTCAGTAAAATACAGTTATCCATTGCGCCGCCCTCACGATTCCCACCAGTACATTGCCGTCATGTCGGCCAGGTGCAGGAACAGGGCCAGCGCGTAACGTTCAAATGCCTTGCCCATTTCGTTATAGCAGTCATGGTCGCGGTATGCGCCCATGTGCCAGCGGATTGCCGCCGCTTCCTGGTCGGTCAGTTCCATGCCCAGGCGTTGCAGCAGGAACAGGCTTTTTTCTCCGTGGCCCAGCGGCAGGCCGCTGTCGTCGTACTCATAGGCGGGCGCGTCCTGCCACTTTCCGTCGGGGCCGCGCTGGCGCTTTGTGGTTTGCCGGTATGCGCCCGCCTTGCAAATGTCGTGCAGCAGGGCGCAGGTCACGGCGCTGGCGTTCATGTTTTCGTCTTCAAGCTGGTGCTGTGCCATTATGCCCAGCACTTCGGTTGCGACGTTGACGCTATGGTAGCACAGCCCGCCGGGGAAAGCTCCGTGGTATTTCGTGGACGCGGGCGACGTGAAAAAACCGGCTTCTTCCAGGTAGCGCAGCACGGCCTTGTCGCCCTTGCGGCCTTTAACGTATTCATTCCACAGGGCCATAAAGGCTTCCCGGTTCTTTTCCATTGCGGCAGCTTCCTGTTCCGCAAAGCTGGTGCTTGTTCCCATGTTCATGCTGCTACGCTCCCTTCTTGGCGGCGGCTTCACGTTTCAGCCGCCTGTTTTCGTTCTGTAAACGCTGGATTTTCGATGCCATGCGCTCATATTGCTGGCCGTGCTTGCAGGCTCCGCATTTTCCACAGTTCGGGCAGTCAAATAATGGGCAGTGCCGGCTTATTTTCATAAAAAACAACTCCCTTCCCGCTTAAAGGCTGTGCTGGTGTTCGTGCTTTTCGCTGCGGGTCACAATCACCGTGCCGTCCTTAATCTTGAATTTAGCCGTCACGTTTTCGGCCAGCTTAATGGCCGTGCCGCCTTTTATGTAGCCCTTGCGGACCATATCGGCAGTAGCTTCCAGCAGGCGCAGGGTGTCCGGCTCAAATTCAGCGAACAGCCCCGCAATGATTTCCCGTTCTTCCCGCTGGCGGCGGCAGGCTTTTCCGATTTCGCAGTCGCATTTGTCGGTTGCGTACCGGTCAGCTTCTTCCTGTGTCGGTGCCGCGAATGGCAAAACGCGAAGCTGGCCGCAGAAGCAGCAGCTTCCTGTTTTGTAGGTCGGCGGCTCCCAGTAGGGGGCAGGCGCGGCCAGCTGGCGGCAGTACCGCATAATTGTGGCCGCCGGGTGGAATTCTGCCCATTCCTTTTCTTCGTTCTTGCGTTTTGCGTACAGGTCAAAGGCGCGGGCATACAGTTCCGGGGCGTATAGTTCCGGGTGGTACGCGCTGCACGCAAACTCTGTACAGCGGGCCGTATAAGCGGTATGCCCGCAGCGGCCCGCCTTCATTTTCCCGGCCACGCAGGGGCTGTCCATGCGTAGGGCCGGGCGCTGCTGCTGCCATGCTTTTGCGCCTTCGCAGTCACACGCGCCGAGCGCCCATTCCATTGCTTCCTTTTCGCTGGTGAATCCGTTGTCCGGGCTTTTCACTTCCTTGCCGCAGCAGGGGCAGGGGACGAAGAAGCCGTCGGCAAAGTGTACCGCGTAGTCGGCGGCGGTTTCCGCCGGGGTGCGTTCGTTCTCGTTCATAGTCGGCCTTCTCTCTTGTATTTATCTGCCACAAAGCCCAGGGCCTTGTTTGACAGTAGCGAAAGTTCAAATTCTGCCCGGTCAATGTCGCCGGGCAGAAACAAGCGCCCGCGCGATTGCAACCAACTGTTGTAAAAGGGGCGCATTGCCGGGTGGTTGATGTTGATAAAATACCAGGGTATGTCTGTACTGCGCTTTTCAGCGGCGGCGCGGCTTCGATCTTCCAGCACCAGAGGGGCAAGCCGCTTTATAAGGTCGGTGCGTTCATCTGCCATAGCCGTGCCGCCTTCCGTGCATTTTCCTGCGCAGGAAAGCGGCGGCGCAGCGGGTGCAGCGCTTGGCGTCCGCGCTGGCGGGGTAATTGCAGTTAAATGCAAGGCCCAACTGCTGCGCCAGGTAGTCGGGGCAGGCCCACAGGCCGAACGAAGCCGCCGCTGCTGTCTGTTCGTCAAGGTTGCGAATGCCCCGCAGTGCGTTGTCCGCGCAGCCCACAACGGCCACCCGCGTTTCCAGATCAAGGCTTTGCAAATATTCGAGTACGGTCATTTGCTGGCCTTCTTCCTGTTTTCGCGCAGCTGCTTGTTGTGCCGGGCCTTCATTTCCTTGACGTCCTGTGCCGTCACGCCCGTGGGCCATTCTTCCGGCGGCATATTCCAGATATACCGGCGCTTGATGGGCGGCTGGCGGTCAAGCGGCATCGGCTCAATGAAGGCTTCCCGGCTCAATCCGGCTTGCAGCGCTTCCTTTTCGGTGGTTCTCATTGTTCCGTCCCTTCCATGTATGCAGCCGTTACCGCGTCAAGCTGGCGCTGTAAGTCTTCGGCTTCGGTCTGGTATTCGTCGGCGCGTTGGTTGGCTCCGTCAAGTTGGCATTGCAGGCGGTCAGCTTCGGCGCGGTAGTCCTGTGCGCGCTGCTCGGCGGCCTGGGCCGTCTGCCGGGCGCTGGTCTTTAACAGGTCGTAGGTTTTACGGGTTTGCAGGCCGTCCCATGCGTACCATGCCAGCGCGGCAAACATAGCGGCCAGACAGGCCGCGCAGGTGCGGCGCAGGATCCTGTTTTCTCTTGCAAGCCGCCGGGCGGTCCGGTTCGGCTCGGCCATGGGTTCCGCCGGGGCGGGCAGTTCAAAGTGCAGGCAGATTGTTTCCATTTTCTTTCTCTCCCTTCTTGCGGCTTACAGCTGTATGCCTGCCACCAGCCCGGCCAGCAGGCAGAGGGCGGCGGCCACAGTCCGCAGCACCCACAGCAGGCAGAAATAAAACAGCACGTCAATGGCTACCACAGCCAGGATAATAAGCAGTGTTTTATATGGCCTTTTCATTTTTTACTCCCTTTGCAGCTTACAGCGAATTTTTGAATTCGCGGTATTTTCTCGTGTACTCGTATGCGGGCTTAAAGATGTTCTCAACGGCAACTGCGAGGTGTGGTTCGTATTTGTGAAGCATTTCAAGTTCTTTTTCAAAATGCCCTGCGAACGGGCACCCTGCGCAGCCTGTGCGCGTGCAGCCGTAAACCGTGTAAGCGTCACTGTGAATAATGCCGTAGGCAACCTCAAATGCTTTCTTGTCACTATCTCTCCACCAAAACAATGGATAATGTCGTTTCCCGTGCGCACCGTCTGCCATACAGCTTTTAATCGCTGTCGAACGCGGGCCGCCTTCTGAACGCCGCACGCCCGTAAACTGTATGTCTGCCGAATACTTTCGTCCGGCCATGTAAGCGGCTTTTTTCTTGGCTTCATCGCAGCACCGTTTTGATATTAGGAAATTCGGCGGATTCTTTACCATGAATTCCTTCATTCCTCGCGCGGATCCTATTTCTGTTTGAAGCGGCCTGTGTGGGCCGTCCTTGTAATTGTTGCACCACCAGCGAAGCGCCGCCCGGCAATTCGGGTATTTCTTTAGCAAAACGTCGAACGGCTCGTCTTCCCATTCAAAGCCGTGGCGTTGAAGTCTGTAAATGGACTCCGAAAAATTTTTAGAGTAGAACGGGTAGCCTACACTTTTTACGGCACCCGCAACCGGCATTGCGCCCTTTTCGCGCTTGATTTCGATTTTGTATTTTTCTTGCAAATAGGCAAGGTGTCGCTTTGTTGCGGCCATTTCTATGCCGGTATCAAACCAAACGTATGTAATGCGCTGTCTTTCTGTTTTTAGGTGTTCTACAACGTTTACCATGTCGTCGCTGTCGGCACCGCCGGACACGGACACAAGCACATTTTGATATTGTTCTAACACGCTTCTTGTTTTGGTAAGACTGTCGTACAAAACAAGTGTCGGCGCAGCTTGGATATATTCGTCCGCTGTCATTGTGTGAAAGTTTCGCCTTTCTGTTTACAGGTCGGTAATGGTGTAGGAAACGCTTGTTTCCGGGGGCAGGATGTTGCCGTCGCCGTCGGTGCTGTAGTCGATGTCGGTATTTGTGCCGTCGGCGTAGGTCTTGGCGTAGTCGGCCAGGTATTCCACGTCCTCGACTTTGTACGCGCCCAGTTCAGCATTGAAGGGAAGCGTGCCCACGTCGAAAAACTCATATTCCCAGGAAGCGCCCGTGCAGTCGTCTGTCATAGTGATTTCCAGCAGTTTGTTGTTATCGTCGTAAAACTTTGTCATGATGGTTTCTCCCTTCGTTTTTCTGCTGCCTTATGCCGCAGCCCTCTTGCGTTCGCGTTCTATCAGCGCCGCAATGCGCTGCCCGGTTTCGGTTTTCAGCCAGGCCGCCGTTTCTTCCGGCGTGGCCCACAGGCGGCCGCGACAGATTGCCGCGACAAGCGGGTCGGCCTGTTCTTTGTTCAGCGTTCGCATACTTTCAACCTCACGCGCTTTCAGTGTTGAAAAGGTCGGCAACGCTGCACCCCAACACTTCGGCCAGCTTCGGCAGCTTGTCGGCGCGCGGCATTCTTGCGCCGGTTTCCCACATTCCAACGGCGGCCTGGCTCGTGCCCATAATGGCAGCAAGTTCTTCCTGGGTCATGCCCTTGGCAATGCGAAACTTTTTAATTGCCGTCATTCGTTTTTCGCTCCCTTCTAAAAATCACTATAAGTGATTGCTACGCCCTTACTATATCATTACTTTGGGTGATTGTCAACACTTAAAGTGATAATTTTCTAAAATCTCTTGAAATTATAACTTTCCGTTATTATCATAGAATAAAGGGGGCGCTTGTAATGTTTAGTCTTGAATTGAAAAAGCAGCGTGAAAGCCGTGGCTTGTCGCAGTACAAACTTGCGCAGCAACTTGGCGTTTCACAGGCAACCGTCGGAATGTGGGAAAGCGGAAAGCGCGACCCCAGCTTCCCAGTATTGCGTACAATCTGCGAATTCTTTGGCGTTTCTGCAGACCAGTTCCTGGGGCTGCAAACTTCTGAAGTCGTGAAGCGCCCAGTTCAGCCGGCTTTGTCGTCCGCCGACGCAGAATTATTGCGCAAGTTCCACGCCCTTGACGATATGGCCCAGGCCCGTATTTTGAACAGCTTGGATTTTGAATACCAGGCTGCCACACGTCAAGAACGTGCAGAATCGTCTATTTCCCCGGCGTGAAAAGGTAGGTGCTTTCCGTGCGCAAACGCATTTTTGAAGTAATAGAAGTTTCAACCGCCGGGGACAAAGCAAGCCGTGTGTATGATTGGTTTATGATGTTCGCAATCCTTTGCAGCCTTGTTCCGCTGGCTACGAAGTCAACGGCACCCTGGACCGTTGCAATAGACCGTGTTACAGTCTGCATTTTTATTGCCGACTATTTCCTGCGGCTTGTAACGGCAGATTTCAAGCTGCCCGGCAGGGGAACGGCGGCCTTCTTCCTGTACCCCTTCACGCCTATGGCCCTGGTAGACCTTCTTACGATTTTGCCGTCCTTTGGTGTCGTCGGACGCGGTGCCAGGGTGCTGCGCATTTTTCGCCTGTTTCGCACGTTTAAGGTTTTTCGGGTGGTTAAATTTGCCCGTTATTCCAAAAATATAGAAATAATTCTGAACGTCTTGCGCAGCCAGCGGTCCGCGCTTCTTACTGTCGGCGCGCTGGCCGGGGCCTACATTCTCATTTGCGCGCTTACCGTCTTCAACGTAGAGCCGGACACGTTCAGTAATTTCTTCGACGCAATCTACTGGGCAACAATATCTTTAACAACTGTTGGCTATGGCGATATATACCCGGTATCAACCGCCGGGCGTGTTTTCACTATGCTGTCGTCGCTGGTTGGTATTGCCGTTGTGGCCTTGCCTGCCGGTATCATAACGGCGGGGTACATGGACGCACTGCGCGAAGATTCCGACAAAAAGAAATAGCCCGCCGGTCGGCGGGCAGGGGGGTGCTTATATGCGAGCGTTTATCTATTGCCGATTTTCCAGCCATAAGCAGCAAGAGCTTAGCATAGAGGGCCAGCGGGATATTTGCCAGGAATACGCCGACAAGCACAATATAACCGTAGTCGGCCAGTACGCAGACCGGGCGCGCAGCGGCAAGACGGAAAATCGCGCCGACTTCCGGCGGCTTATGCGTGACGCGGCCACGGGCGTGGTTGATTGCGTTCTTGTGTGGCGGTATGACCGCTTCTTCCGCAACCGTGCCGAAAGCGCCCTGTATCGCAAGCAGCTGGAAGCCGCCGGGGTGCATTTAATCAGCGTTACCGAATACATACCGGAAGGCAGTGCCGGCATAATTACGCAAGGCATGATTGAAACCGTTGCCGAATATTTCAGCGCGAAGCTGTCCGAAGATGTCAGCCGGGGCATGAATAAAGCCGCGCAGCATTGCCAGATCGTCGGGCGCGCGCCGCTTGGCTATCGGGCAGGCCCGAACAAACGCTGGCAAATAGACCCCGTGGGGGCTGAATTGGTGCGCCGGATTTTTGAATGGTACGCCAGCGGCAAGGCCATGGGCCAGCTTGCCGCCCAGCTGAACGAAGAAGGCCACCGCACAACAAGTGGCACGCTTTACACCCGCAGCAGCTTCAATTCCATTTTGCGCAACGAAAAATATATAGGCGTGTACAGCTACGGCGGGGAAGTGCGAATAGAAGGCGGCTGCCCGCGTATTATTGAAGATGAATTATTTTTTACCGTGCAGCGGCGGCTTTCCGCGAACAGGCACCGGCCCGGCGCATACAAGGCCGAAGTGCCGTACCTGTTAAGCGGGAAGCTGTTCTGCGGCCTGTGCGGTGCGCCCATGACGGGCACGGCAGGCACCAGCCACACGGGGGCGCGGCATTATTACTACATTTGCAACAACCGCCGTGCGAAAACCTGCAAAAAGAAGAACGTGCGCCTTGATTTGATAGAGGAAGCCGTGCTGCAGTCTGCGCTTGATATTCTCACCGATGAAAATATAGCCTATATTTCCGCCGAAGTGGAAAGACGGTGCGCCGAAAGCAGCGACAGCGCCGCACTTCTCGCCAGCTTAAACGCCCAGCTGGAAGAAGTGCAGCGCCGACTAAAAAATATAGGCAATGCCATTGCACAGGGAATTATAACAGAAACCACGAAGGAATTACTGGAAGAAGCCGAAGCGGACCGCACGGCCCTGCGCCAGCAGATAGACCGCGCGAAGGTGCAGGCCGCGCTTGTCGTCAAGGCCGAAGCCGTGGCCTGCTGGCTTGACGGGTTCCGCCGGGGTGATAGGACGGATCCAGACTTCCGCCGCCAGGTGTTCGGAGCGCTGGTTCATTCCGTCTTTGTGTATGACGATTATCTGAAGATTATTTTTAATGTGGACAGTGCCGGGGCCGCCGTTGTTCCTTATGAAGCCGCCCAGGCCGCCACGCCTTCGGAAGCCCCGCCGGGTTCGTATTTGGACACGTTAGGGGCACCATTAAGAGCAAATCCGAACGTACTTTTTTCGAAGGTACGTTCGGATTTGTTTTTTATTTGAATTTTTTCTGAACTTTAGAAAGAGAGCTGAACATCTAGGTACTACGATATGGTAAAAAGGAACCGGCTCCTAAGAGAAGCAACTCTATCTTCCTTTGAGGCCGGTTCTTACGTATAATATAAAATTTTGAAGTAAGTGATTGCAGGAAATCAGCCTGTAGACGGATTTCCCTGCAGATGTTTCGCTTTTTCTTCTGCTTGGGTGGCCTCTTTTTCAAGGCCCATTTTTTTGTAAGTTTGGGACAGATTGCTGTAATAGATAGCATTCTTAGGATTCAGCTCGATAGCTTTTTTAAACGCTGCCACTGCTTCCTTGTACAGCTCCATCGCGTAGAGTGTCATACCACAACTATCATGGTATCTCGCATTGTCAGGTTCCAATTCCAGCGCTTTCTGCTTTTCAGCCAAAGCTTCCTCGTACCGGCCCATTTCGTGGAGAGTCACGCCGCAGCTATCGTGATACCTTGCATTGTCAGGTTCCAATTCCAGCGCTTTCTGCTTTTCAGCCAGCGCCTCCTCGTACCGGCCCATT
>ERZ773139.431-NODE-431-length-57509-cov-7.650329_pt1 | contig 57509 bp, 59 predicted proteins | sample MGYA00580854_ERZ773139 | MGnify/ENA primary metagenome ERZ773139 (study PRJEB29015, sample SAMEA2737809) | human gut metagenome | biome: human gut; feature: human-associated habitat; material: faeces | place: China | collected 2012 ...
GGAAAAGCAGAGGGAATATCTGAAGGAAAAAATGAGAGAAATATTGAAATAGCTAAAAGTCTAGTAAGGAATAAAGTAGATATGTCTATTATTGTTGACTCTACCGGTTTAACGGAAGATGAAATTAATACGCTAAAATAAGTAGTATGATTTTGTAAAAAAATACAATTTATTTGATTGATATTTTTTTGTTATAACATCATCACCAACAGAAAAAAGAAAAATATATTTTAGCATTAGCAGAGATTGAATAAAGGAAAGAAATATTGAAATAGCTAAGAATATGTTAAAAGATAATGTATTAGTTGAGTTGATTTCAAAATATACTGGCTTATCTATAGAAGAGGTTAATAAATTAAGATAAACTATTAATTATATACTATTAGGAGAGAAATATGAAAAAAAATAAAATACTTTTTACAATTTTTATTTTTATATTATCACTATTTTTAAAACAAAATAGTTCTTTTTATAGTTTATCAGTTAATAACAATACAAATCAAATAAATTATAACGAAAAAAAAGATAATCATGATTTTTATCAAAATGATTCACAAATAAAAGAGGCTGTTATAAGAAAAATTCCTAACACAATAAAATTAAAATTTTTTTCATTAACATATTTTACTTTAATTTTTTCAATTTTTCTTTATGGTTTATTTGTTTTCAAAAGGAAACAAAATTATTTATTAGTTCTTAGGTATAAAGAGTTATATTTATGTAAAGATGATTTCTAAAATTTTATCTTATTTTAATTTGTGTTAGGAGATGAAATTTTGAGAAAAAATAAAATATATATTGCATTTATTGTAATTATTACTATTGGTATGATTAGTTTGTTACCAATATTATGTAAAAATTTAAAATATGGTTTAGATTTACAAGGAGGATTTGAAGTTTTGTATCAGATAGAAGCTATAGATGGTACAAAAATGAATAAAGAGAAAATAAATCAAACATATAAGATACTTAGTAAGAGAATTGACTCACTAGGGGTTAGTGAACCAGAAATAATTGTTGAAGGTAATGATAAAGTTCGTATAAAATTAGCTGGTGTAAAAAATAAAGATGAAGCTCGTAGACAGCTTTCAACTATTGCGACTTTAACTTTTAGAGATACAGAAGATAATTTGTTAATGACAAGTGATGTTTTAACAAGTGGAGGAGCTAAGATATCACAAGATGCAGCAGGTAATCCAGCTGTTTCTCTTAGTGTTAAAGATAAAGAAAAATTTTATGATGTAACTAATAAAATAAGCAAAAGTAAAGATCAAACAATTGTAATATGGCTTGATTATAATGATGCAAAAGATAGCTTTAAGAAAGAGAGTAGTCGTTGTGGAAGTGTTGATTCAAACTGCTTGAGTGCTGCTACTGTATCACAAGGATTTGCATCTGATGTTATAATACAAGGGAATTTTACTGATGAAGAAGTAGAAAATTTGACTGATTTAATTAATTCTGGTAGTCTTCCAGTTAAAATGAGGGAATTATCATCAAAAATGGTTTCGGCTTCGTTTGGTTCGGAGTCGTTAGAAAAAACAGCAACAGCAGGAATTATTGGTGTTTTACTTATTATGGTTTTAATGATAGCCTTATATAGATTTGCTGGAGTTATTTCTTCTATTGGAATTGTAATATATTCTTTCTTAGTATTGTTCTTCTTTTGGCTCATTGGAGGAGTGTTAACATTACCTGGAATTGCGGCAGTTGTAATTGGAATAGGTATGGCGATTGATTCAAGTGTTATAAGTTTTTCTAGAATAAAAGATGAATTAAGATCGGGTAAAAGTTTAGAAAAAGCCTTTGAAGATGGTAATAAAAATTCATTTGTATCTATTCTAGATTCTAATATAACAACTCTTTTAGTAGCTATAATTTTATTTATATTTGGAGAAAGTAGTGTAAAGGGTTTTGCGACAACATTAATTATAAGTATCCTAGTTACATTATTTGTTATGGTTTTCGTAATGAGAAAATTACTTAAAGTATTTATGGATATAGGATATTTTTCTGATAAAACTAATATATTTATTGGAAAAATAAAGAATACATATCAATTTCATTTTATTAGGAACAGAAAAAAAGTATATATTATAACTTGTATTTTAATAGTAATTGGAAGTTTATCTTTAATTTTCCAAGGACTTCACTTAGGAGTTGATTTTAGGGGTGGTACATCAATTACAATACAAAAAGAAATAAGTAAGAATGCTCTTTTAAAAGATTTATCTGATAAGGGTTATCACATGTATAATTATTCAAGTAATTCTAAGGGACTTGTAGATGTAAAAGTAAAAGAAGTACTTAGTCAGAAACAAATGATTAAATTAGAAAATTATATAAAAGATAAGTATCAAGCAAGTAGTGATATTGGTGTTGTTTCGAATATTGCGAAGAGGGAACTAATAAAAAATATGATATTTTCACTTATATTATCTTTTATAGGAATTGTGATTTATATTTCAATTAGATTTAGATTTAATTATGCCATTAGTGGTTTAGTAGCACTTTTTCATGATGTTTTGATGATGGTTTTCTTTTTCAGTGTTACCAGATTAGAAGTTTCTAATATGTTTATCGCAGCTTTATTGTCAATTATTGGTTACTCTATTAATGATACTATAGTGTCTTTTGATAAAATTAGAGAGAATTTAGGGTCTTGTAAGGTAGGTAGTCAAACTGATATAGAAAATGTAGTAGACTTAGGTTTAAATCAAACAATAGGTAGAAGTATTATTACTTCAATAACTACTATGTTACCAGTTATTATGATGATTTTATTTGGTTCATATGAAATATTTAATTTTAATATAGCTTTGTTTATAGGGCTAATTTCTGGTACATATTCTTCAATATTTATAGCTAGTCAAATTTGGTATGATTTAGAAAAGAAAAAGTATATAAAAGGTAGTAAGGAATATGGTAGATAATATAATAAATTTCTTTCTATCAACATTTTCTTTCTTAGGAGATTTATCATATGGAAAAGAACTGCTTGTATTTATAATATCAATTATGCCAATTTCAGAACTTAGAGGAGGTTTGTTAGCGGCTAGTATTTTAGGACTTAAACCTATTCTGTCATATATAATTTCTATTTTAGGTAACTTGATACCAATTCCTCTTGTATTATTATTTTTTAGAGGAATATTAGATTTTTTAGAAAAAAGAAACTTATTTAATGGATTTAGTACTTATCTTCATAAAAAAGTAGAAAAAAATAAACAAAGTATTGAAAAGTACGGGTATTTTGGTTTAACTTTATTTGTAGGTATACCATTACCAGGAACTGGTGCTTTTACAGGCTGTTTAATAGCGTCAGTTCTTGATATGGATAAAAAGAAATCTTTTTTAGCAATAGTACTCGGAGTATTAATGGCTAGTGTTATTATGATGGTTATATCCTTTGGACTATTAAAAGCAATTTTCTAGTTCAAAATAAAATAAGCTATTTTGTTTTAGCTTATTTTTTTTCTTTGTTAATACCAATCATACTTCCTAGAATAGAAGTTATTAGTAAAATAATATAATATAAAACTAATCTTATCTTAAAATAACTTCTGAAAAATATTATTGAGATAATTAGAAATAGTATGATTGTGGTACCACCTAGTTTTAAACCTTCTAGATATCCGTTCTTTTCTAATTTTTTACCAAGTCTATAACTTGATATAAACAAGATAATTAAAATAGATAATGGTCTTAAATAATTTACTATACTAGTTGATAAAATATTAAAATAGTATAGAGTAGAAATAAAGAATAAGTTCAAAAAAATTACAATTGTTGTTACTAAAAAATGTTTTAAAAAGTTTTTAATATTCATAATAATCCTCCACTAGATATTATGTTAATGTATAAAAAAATATACTATTATTCATAATAATAGAGAGGTGATTTAATGGATATCCTTATTGTTTTATATAGAACAATCTTATTTTATTTTGTAATTGCTATTGTATATCGATTTATGGGAAAAAGAGAAATTGGAGAGTTATCAATTATGGATTTGATAGTTTCTATTTTAATAGCTGAGTTAGCGGCTATGGCAATTGATAAATACAAATCTAATGTATTTATATCATTAGTACCTATTTGTGCTCTTGTTATTATTCAAATAATAACTGCGAAAATATCTTTAAAAAGTCCGGATATAAGAGAAAAGATAGAGGGAGAACCATCTATTATTATTAATAGGGGAAAAGTAAATTTTGAAGAGATGTTAAATCAAAGATATAATTTAGATGATTTGTTGACACAATTAAGAGAAAAGAGTATAAAAAGTTTAGAAGAAGTAGATTATGCTATTTTAGAGACAAGTGGTAAACTTTCTGTATTTTTAAAAGATAAGGATCATAGTTATCCTTTACCAGTTATATTAGATGGGAAAGTAGATAAAGAAACTTTAGTTCAAATTGGTAAAGATGAGGAATGGTTAAATAAAAGATTAAAAGATAATAATGTTACTGCAAAACAAGTTTTTTATGCATTCTATAAAAATAAGCATTTATTTTTTATTGAAAATGAGAACGTTAAATAGACAAAATATTTAAAGGAATTAGTATATATTAGTATTGGTGATAAGATGAAAAAATTAATATTAATAATACTAATTCTTTTTTGTATACTTCTTTTAATACCTAATAAAGAAAAAAATGAGAGGAAAATAGAAGTAGTTAAAGAGAAAAAAGCTGTTTTTTTTAGTTATATAGAATTACAAAAGTATGTTAAAAATACAAATGTATCTGATAGTAGAAAAAGTGTAGATAAAATTGTAAATACATTAGATGAATATAAATTCAATATGTTAATTTTACAAGTTAGAAGTTTTTCTGATGCTATCTACGAATCTAAGTTATTTCCTTGGAGTAGTAGTGTGTCTAGTAGTGAAGGGATACCCCCTGGATATGATGTTTTAGCGTATTTTATTAAGCGTTGTCATGAGAAAAATATAGAAGTACATGCTTGGGTTAATCCTTATAGGATTAGAAATAATAATGATACAAGTACTATAAGTGAGAAAAATAAAGCATATTCATTATTAAATACTAATAGTGTTCAAATTAGTGAAGGTGGTATATTTTATAATCCCGCTAGTGAAGAAGTTAAGATTTTAATAGTTGATGGAATATCAGAAATAGTATCTAATTACTCTGTTGATGGAATTTTATTTGATGATTATTTTTATCCAAATTCAACAATAGATTTGGAAAACTTTCGAGAATATAGTAAAAATAATGATATTTCTTTGGAAGAGTATCACTTGATGCAAGTTAATGATTTAGTAAAGAGGGTACATGATGTTACTAAGAAACATAATGTTTTATTTGGAATAAGTCCAGAAGGAAATATTTCTAATAATTATAGTAAGAATTTTGCTGATGTTAAGAAATGGGGAACTGAAGATGGATATGTAGATTATTTGATGCCTCAAATATATTATGGTTTTAATAATGAGGTGCAACCATTTTATCAGGTTTTAGCAGAGTGGAATGATTTAATTAAGAATAATAAAATATTACTTATGCCAGCACTTGCTTTTTATAAAGTAAATCAACAAGATAAGTATGCAAAAGGTGGTATTAATGAGTGGTGTGATGAAGATGATATTATTATGAGACAAGTAATTTTAAGTAGGAATGCTACTAGATATGGAGGATTTGCTATATTTAGATATGATTCTATATTTTCTGATGATTTGTCTTTACCAATATTGAAAGAAAAAGAAAATTTAAAAAAGATAATATAAATGAATTATTGAAGATATTATTTTTATTGTCTAATGACATTTTATTGTAAATCTGTTACACTATAATAGGTGATAGTAGATGTTGGAAATAAAGAATGTAAGTGTTAAGCTAAAAAGTACAAATAATTATCTTATACGAAATATATCTTTATATGTAAAAAACGGACGATTAGTACCAGAAACAGAATTAAGTAATGCTGAAAAACAAATTTTATTTGATTATGCAAAAAATAGATATGATTATGAAATAGAATTTGGTGAAATATTGTATAATGGTAAAAATATCAATGAAATATCTAACAGGAAAGAAAAAAACAAATTAATATCAACTGTTAAAAAATTACAGGAAATTAAAAATGATACAATTTCCAATTGTGTATATAAAAAGTCCTTCTCAAAAGAATGTCAGAAGACAAATTCTTTTGCTAAAAAAATGAAAACCCTTCTTAAAGAGGAAGATAGTTTAATTATTGATTATGAGAAAACAAAATTTGATAGTAAAACTCTTAAATTTATTGGTAAACCACTTACGGATAATGGTTTTACTTTGGTTGAATTAATAGCTACTATATCGATTTTAGCAGTACTAGCATTGATGGCAGTTCCTAATGTTGTTGGTGTTACTGAGAAGAGTAAAGAGAAAACTTATGTTGAAGATGCTAAAAGAATGATATCTTTAGCTGAGTATAAAGTTAGTTCTGAGTCTAAATATAAACCATCAGGTTCTTGTGGTGCTGTTTGTATTTATTTAGATGATTTTGATTTATCAACGAATGGTCAAGGAAAAGCTCCTAATGGAGGTACTTATTTAACAAATAAGTCTTATGTAAGAGTTACAAAAGATGAAGAATATTATTCAAATGGTGTATCTAGTGGCTTTTATGAATTAAAATATTCTGTTCAATTGGTTGAACAGAAAGAAAATAGTTATTTTGGTGTTCAAAATATAGCAAAAGATACATTATATAAAACTGGTAATGCTTCTAGTTTAGTAAGTAAAACGAAACCTTTATCTTCATTCTCTGACTGTAATGGAAAAAAGGTGACTTCTGATTCACAAGATTCTGGTACTGGGGAAACATCTAGTGAGGTAACTTATCCTGAGCCATCTATTAATGAAGATTTTAATGCGGCGAGTAGTATAGTTGGTTATTCTAATGCTATGAAAAACACTTCTGCTTGTATAAGCACACCAAAAGCTTCCTTTACTTTTAAATTTAAACCTAGTTATTATCCTGCTAGTTTTGGTTCAGGTAAAACAGCTGATTTAAAAATAGGGGATACTGTTGTTAGTACTAGTAATATAGTTCTTGATAATACTGGCTCTAATCCTATGCTTATAACAGCAGTTGCGGAGTTTGAAGTTAGTTGTCAAGATGCTAGATTTATGGGAAGTAAGGGACCGATAGTAATTGATTTTCCAGCAGGAGTATTTTATAAATTAAATACTGATATATCAAATCAAGCAACTTCTATTTCCACTGGTGTGGCAAAATGAAATTATAGTAGTAATTAACAAGTGATTTTTATTTTGATTGATGACATCTTATTATAAATTTGATAAAATTGTGTATAGTAGGTGATAATAAATGTTAGAAATAAAAGGTATAAGTGTAAAACTAAAAAAAACAAATAATTATCTTATAAAAAACATATCTTTATGTGTTAAAGATGGACGATTGGTTCCTAAAACAAAATTGAGTGATTTAGAAAAAAAAGTATTATTTAGTTATGCTAGTAATAAACGTGATTATGAAGTGAAAATAGGAAAAGTATTATTTAATGGTAAAGATATAAAGAAAATTGCTGATACTCAAGAAAAAACTAAATTAATGTCTACTGTTAAACAAATTCAGGAAAAGAAAAGTAATTCCGTTTCTAATTTTATATGTAAACAATCGTTATCTAGGAAAAATCAAGAAATAATAAATAAACAAGATAGTTTGATGTTTAATTATGAAAATAAAGATTTTGATAGAAATGATTTAAGATTTGTAAGTCGTCCATTGAATGATAGTGGTTTTACTTTGATTGAATTAATTGCAACGATATCTATTTTAGCTATTTTGGCTTTAATCGCAGTTCCAAATGTTGTTGGTGTTTCTGAAAAAAATAAAAATAAAACATATTTGGAAGATGCTAAGCGAATGGTTTCTTTGGCTGAATATAAGGTTAATTCTAGTTCAAGTAATAAACCTGGTACTAATGGTGTTAATTGCTTTTATATTTCTGATTTGGGAACTAATGAATTTTCAACTGAAAATGGAAAAGCACCCAATGGTGGTAAATATGACTTGGAAAAATCATATGTAAAGGTTGAAAATACATTCACTTCTTGCGGATCTGTAATTAATTACTCTGTTCAATTAATTGAAAATAAGGACAATAAAAATTATTTTGGTATTTCTGAAATAAGTAAAGATAATTTATATAAAAAAGATTTATCTAAACTGATAACAAAAAGTAAAACTAGTTTTGGTACTTGCTGTATATCTAAAAGTGGTTCTAGTAATAGTGGTGGTACTGGTGGAAGTATATCAGGTAGTACAGGTGGTAGTATAGCAGGGAGTGATACTAGACCTTCTTACAATGAGTCTGTTACAATTGATCTAAAAGTTGATAAAAAAAATTTTGGTTCCTGCGGAGCTATTGAAAATTGGTTTTTAAGTAAGTCAAAGTGTAGAAACCCTAGTGATAAAGATTATGTTAATTTTGAAATTAGAGGAATAGGACCAAATTTACAGTATACTAGCTGTGCTTCTTTTAATATACCAGTTAATTTTGTAGATAATGGTGTTTATGGTGACCAGATTAGCGCAACCTGTAAAAATGAATCTAGTTATTATACTGTTAGTGTTCCATTAGACTGTTCTGATAGTGTATTTAAAAAATCTAAAGGAGCCTTGGTATTTGAATTTCCAGGTCGTTTAATAAGTAATAGTGATGGTACTGTTTATAATGTTGCAAAATTAATATCTGCAGGTGTTAAAGATTCAGCGTCTTGTTAGAAAAAGTTAAATAATAATTGATTTAAGAAAAAAAACATGGTATAGTTAGTGTAGGTGATAGTATGAAGAAGATATTAAAAATGAAGAATAATTCGAAAGGATTTACTTTAATTGAGTTGTTAGCAGTTATTGTTATTTTAGGTATATTAATGATTACAGCAATACCAGCTGTTACAAAATATATTAATAATTCAAAGAAGGATACTTTTGCAGATAGTGCAAGTGCATATATCAATTCAGCTAGATATTCATTACTTAATGATGAGTATACTGATTGTGTATTGCCAGCTGAGGCTAATCAATGTGTCTATATGACAATTGATAATATTGATATTGATAAAGGCACAGGTAAATCTTCTTATGGTAGAGACTATAAGAAGCAGTCATATGTAAAGGTTACATCTGATGGTAAAGATTTGGAATATGAAATAGATTTACTTGATTCAGGTGAAAATGGAACTACAGGATTAACTTCTGAAAAAAAATTGGGACGTGATAAAATAAAGGCCAAATCAACTAATAGAGAAATAACTCCTCCTGATAATTGTACACCATGTACTAAATAAAAGAAGATTTCTTCTTTTTTTTTTCTACAATTTTTTGATATAATATAAATAGTTTGGAGGTATTTTATGTTATTGATAGGAAGTCATGTTGGTTTTAAAAAGAATACACAGATTTTAGGAAGTTTGGAAGAAGCTTTATCATATGGTTCAACAACATTTATGTTTTATACTGGTGCTCCACAAAATACTAAAAGATGTGAGATATCAGATGAATTAACACTTTTAGCACTTAATAAAATGAAAGATACAGATATAGACTACTCAAAAGTAATTGTTCATGCACCATATATAATTAATTTAGCTAATAATAAAGATCCGGATAAATTTATGTTTTCTGTAAGATTTTTACAAGAAGAAGTAGAACGTTGTAGTAAGTTAGGTATTAAGAATATGGTACTTCATCCAGGAAGTCATGTTGGCCTAGGTATCGATGAGGGTATATCTAATATTATCACTGGTCTTAATATGATTTTAGATAATAGTGATGTTACAATTTTATTAGAGACTATGGCAGGTAAAGGTACAGAGATAGGTTCTAATTTTAATGAAATAAAAAAGATAATTAATGGAGTTCATAATAAAGAACGTATTGGTGTATGTATGGATACGTGTCATATGAATGATGCTGGTTATGATCTTACTGATTTTGATAAGTTACTTAATTATTTTGATGAAGTAGTTGGTTTAGAATTTTTACATTGTATTCATATAAATGATAGTAAAAATGAAAAATCTTCTCATAAAGATCGTCATGAAAATATAGGATTTGGTACAATAGGATTTGATACATTGATTTCTATTATATATAATGAACGTTTATCTGATATTCCTAAGATATTAGAAACACCATATGTAGGAGAATATCCTCCATATAAATATGAAATAGAAATGATTAAAAACAAAAAATTTGACCATAATATAATTGAGAAAATAAAAGAGCAAGTTTAAGTTAACTTGCTTTTATAATATATGTATAATTCTTTAATTTTTTTATATAAATCTTTATCTAGTTGTTGTTCTAAGTCTTTAAAAGATGATTCATCTCCATTTAATATAAATTTATAATTTCTTTTTATGAAATTATATATTATAATAGAGTCTCTAGATGAAAGCATAAAATTATTTTTATATGCATAATCTATAATTATTTCTGGAGATAGAGTTGTTTTTACATAATTTTCAATAATTTTTTTATAAATAAGCATCACCATTAAAAATATATGAAATAAGTTTTTAATTATGTGATAAAATATAAGTAGAAGGAGGCAGTTATTATGAGAAAGAAATTAAATAAGAAAAAGAGTCCATTATTAGATGAAATAGAACAAAGAAGAATAGTTAGTATTTTATTTGTAGTTGCTTTACTATTTATAATTTTATTTGTAAAACTTTATGTTGTAATGATTGTTGACTCTTCTAAATATAAGAAAAAATTAGATAAACTTTCTTATAATACTGTTGAAGGTAGTAGTGCTCCTCGTGGTAGGATTTATGATAGAAATCATAATATATTAGTTGATAATATTGCGGTTAAGACAATTTATTATACAAAGAGTAAAAAAGTGTCTAGTAGTGAGGAAGTTAAGCTTGCTTATAAAGTTAGTCCTCATTTAAATTTAGATTTATCAAAATTAACTAGTAGGGCTAAAAGAGAATTTTATGTAGAAATCCATCCTAAGATTGCGAAAAGTAAAATTAAAGATAGTGAATGGGAAAAATTAAAACAAAAGAAATTAGATGCGACTGATATTAAGAATTTAAAGATAGAACGTATTACTGATGATGAGATTAATTCTATGAATGATTCTGATAATAAAGCTGCTTATTTATATTACTTAATGAATAAAGGTTATGCTTATGATGAAAAGACAATTCGTACAGGTGATGTTACAGATGAAGAGTATGCATATATTTCTGAAAATAATGAAGAATTAACTGGTTTTAATACTAGACTTGATTGGGAGAGAGTTTATCCTTATGGAGATACATTTAAAACTATTCTTGGTAAGGTTTCATCTGCTTCTCAAGGACTTCCTGTTGAAGAAAAGGAATATTATTTAAAACAGGGATATTCATTAAATGATAGAGTTGGAATTAGTTATATTGAGAAACAGTATGAAACATATCTTAGAGGAACTAAGGCTTTGTATGAAGTTATTAATAGTAATGAATTAAAATTGGTTTCTGAGGGAAAACGTGGTAATGATATAGTTTTAACTATTGATATAAATTTACAAAAACAACTTGAGGAAATACTTACTGATGAGGTTACAAAGGCAAAGAGTGAGGCTAATACACAGTATTATGATCATTCTTCAGCAATAATACAGGATCCTCAAACAGGTGAAGTGTTAGCTATGGCATCTAAGCAAATTGTAAATGGTACGATAGTAGATAATACTTCTAGTATTTTAACGTCTCCAGTAACACCTGGTTCTGTTGTGAAGGGTGCATCTATGTTAGTAGGATATAATACTGGTGCTGTTAAAATAGGGGAATATAAAGTTGATGAATGTATTAAAATTAAGGGTACTAATGAAAAGTGTTCTTCTCATACATTAGGAAGAATTGATGATATTACAGCATTAGCCAAATCTAGTAATGTTTATCAATTTAAAACAGCTATGCGTGTTGCGGGATACGAGTATAAAAGGGGAATGGGACTTCCTTTGGTTCAAAGTGCATTTGATTCTTATCGTAACATGTATCATTCATTTGGACTTGGTGTTAAAACAGGTATAGATTTACCAGTTGAAAGTTTAGGTTATGGAGCAAGTCGTGATACTCAAGCGGGTAATTTACTTGATTTTGTTATTGGACAATATGAAACATATACTCCTATTCAACTTTCTCAATATATTTCAACTATCGCTAATAGTGGTAGTAGGATAGAGCCTCATTTATTAAAAGAAGTTCATGAATCAACTAATGATGAGAAACTTGGTAAAACAATTCATGAAGTTAAACCAAAAGTTTTAAATAAAATTGATACCAAAGAAGAATATATGCAAAGAGTTAGAGAAGGGTTTTATGCTGTTGTTAATCGTAGTGATGGTTATGGTAGAGGATATATGAATACGGCATATTCTCCAGCTGGTAAGACTGGAACTTCTCAAAGTTTCATAGATACTGATAATGATGGAGTTATTGATAAAGAAACAATTACTTCTAACTTTATTGGGTATGCTCCAAGTGATAATCCCAGAATGTCAATTACAGTAGTATCTCCAAATTCGTCAAGACCTGATACTTCTACTGATCATGCTAGTTTAGTTACACTAAGAATTACTAAGAGAGCAACTGATGCATATTTTGGATTAAATCCATAAAAATAAAGAAAAAAGGCAAAAAACTTTTGCTTTTTTTGATATTTCTGATATAATACCTATAGACGTAAGGAGGGATAACATGGCAAAAGTAGGAAATAGACAAAATAAAACACTAGTTTGTAGTGTATGTGGTGAAGAAAACTATAGAGATGAAAGAAATGTAAAAAATACAACAGACCGTCTAAACTTAAACAAATATTGTCCTAGATGTAGAAAACATACAGAACATAAAGAGAAGAAGTAATAGGAGAATAATATGAAAGTACCTTATAAGAAAGATAATTTACATTCTAGTATTGATTGGGAAAGATTTTTCGAACTACAATCTGGGTGTAATACAAAAGTTGAAATAATTCATGGTGATAAAAAGGGAAAAGTTAAAACTAAGGTTAGACCAACACGAAAAGGTGGAAGAAGAAAATGATTAATGTAAATGATATTAAAAATGGAATGACTATAATGATAGAGGGTCAAATCTATCAAGTAGTAGAATTTTTACATGTTAAACCAGGTAAGGGTTCAGCTTTTATGAAAACTAAACTTAGAAATATGAGAACTGGTGGTATTGTAGAAAAAACATTTAATACAAATGTTAAGTTCGAAAGAGCAAACATTAATAAACAAAATGTTCAATATCTATATAATACAGGAGATACTTACTTCTTTATGAATATGGATAATTATGAACAATTAGAATTAAGTGCTGATCAAATTGGTGATAATAAAAATTACTTAATTGAAAATATGAATGTGTATGTTATCCTTTATGAAGGAGAACTACTTGGAATAGACTTACCAGATAAAGTTGAATTTACTGTAGTTGAGACTGAACCTGCAGTTAGAGGTAATACAACAAATAATGCACTTAAAGATGCTACTGTTGAAACTGGATTAGTTGTTAAGGTTCCTATGTTTATTGAACAAGGTGAAAAGATCTTAGTTACAACAGCAGATGGTAAGTATTCATCAAGAGCCTAAGGGTTCTTTTTTTCTTGAAAAGTAAAGTTAGATAATATATAATTTATTAAAAAAGGAAGTGCGGTTATGGATAATAAAACAGTTTTAATAACTGGTGGTGCTAGTGGTTTAGGAAAAACTATTTCAAAGTATTTAGCTAGTAGGGGGTGTAATTTAGTAATTTGTTACAATACTAGTGAAGAGAAGGCTATAGAGTTAAAAAAAGAACTTGATGTAGGTAGTACTATTACTATAATTAAATGTGATTTATCTAGTGAAGAAGAGATTAAAAATATGGTTTCGGTATTACATGATAAAAATATTAAAATTGATTATTTAGTTAATAATGCAGCTGTTTGTTATGATTCTTTATATGAAGATAAGACTAAAGAGTTAATGATGAAGACATTTGAGGTTAATACAGTTGGTTCTTTTTTACTTAGTAGATTAGTTGCTGATGAAATGTATAAGAATAAATATGGAGCTATTGTTAATATTTCATCTACAAATGGTATTAATAAATATTTTCCAATGACTATTGATTATGATGCTTCAAAAGCAGCATTAAATTCAATTACTCATAATTTATCTTTAGAATATGCACCATATGTAAGAGTTAATGCGGTAGCACCTGGTTGGGTTAAAACGGAAAATGAAATGAAAGACTTAGATATAGATTACATAAAAAGTGAAGAAGATAAAATATTTGTTAGAAGATTTGCAGAAGAGTTAGAGATAGCAAAAGTAGTAGGATTTTTATTATCTGATGATGCTAGTTATATTAATAATCAAATAATTTCTGTAGATGGAGGGACTTATTAATGAAAAAAGAAGAAATTTTAGAATTAGTTAATTCATGTGAAAAAGAGTGTAGCAAAGAGTTTTCAATGCTTGATGAAGATGCTTTTTATAATGCTAGTAAAGTACTAGATGCTTTCCATGAAGAAAAAGTTAGTGAAGTTGATTTTACATCTACTACTGGGTATGGATATAATGATGTTGGTAGAGAAAAGATAGAAAGAATTTTTGCAAAAGTGTTGGGTTTTCCTGATTGTTTAGTAAGAAATCAATTTGTTTCAGCATCACATGCTTTATCTACTACATTTTTTGCTCTTTTAAGACCAGGGGATACTTTATTATCTATTTCTGGAGAACCATATGATACGTTACATGAAGTTATTGGTATAAAAGATAATCCAAGTAGTTTAAAGTCTTATGGAATAAGTTATAAACAAGTAGATTTAATTAATAATGATTTTGATTATGATAAAATAAAAGAAGTTATTACTGCTTCTAAAATAAAAGTGATTGAAATTCAAAGATCAAAGGGTTATTCTACAAGAAGTAGTCTTTCAATTTCTAAAATACAGAAGGTTACCTCTTTTATAAGAGAGATTGATCCTTCTATTATAATAATGATAGATAATTGTTATTGTGAGTTTGTAGGACGAGATTCTATTTCTGTTTGTGATGTTGATATAGCAGTTGGTTCATTAATTAAAAATCTTGGTGGCGGAATAGCTCCAAATGGAGCATATGTTGCAGGACGTAGTGATTTAGTAGAGTTGGTTGCAGAGAGATTAACTTTACCTGGAGAAGGTAGAGAAGTTGGTCCAACTCTTGGAATAAATAAGAGTATTTTACAGGGATTGTTTTTTGCTCCTAGTGTTGTCAATGCCTCTTTAAAGATAGCTGTTTTAACAGCTTGTGTTTTAGAAAAGTTAGGATATGAAGTTGAACCTAGATATAATGATGAAAGAGTAGATATTGTTCAAAATATAATATTTAATGATAAAGCTAAATTGATTAAGTATGTTCAAGGTATTCAAACTGGATCTTTTATAGATGCCCATTCAATTCCAATGGCTTGGGATATGCCTGGTTATGATGATCAAGTAATTATGGCAAGTGGATCTTTTACACAAGGATCTAGCATTGAAATTAGTTGCGATGGACCGATTAGATCTCCTTATATAGCATATCAACAAGGATCACTTACGTATGAATCTGGTAAGTTAGCTATTATCACTGCGATAGAAAAAATATTAAATATGTAAAAAAATGTAGAATATTAGAATCTAGTATGATAATATATTAATAGAGAGGAGTGTGTGTGATGTATTCAAGTAGTTATTATGATACTTCTGCAAGTGCAGCAGCTGGAGGTATTATTGGTGCAGTATTTGCATTTTTAGGAGTTTTTATTCTAATAGCTGTAGCTTTAGCTGTACTACAAATTATAGGTACATGGAAGATATTAACAAAAGCTAAACAACCTGGTTGGGGATCTTTAATTCCATTCTATAATCAATATTTATTATGTAAGATTACTGGTGTTAATCCATGGTGGATATTAATTGTAGTATTAAGTCCAATCTTAAATGTTATTCCAATTATCGGTAGTATAGCTTCAATGGCAGTATCTATTTATTTCTTAATTTTACTAAATGTAAGCTTAGCACGTAGTTTTGGAAAAGAAGATAGTTTTGCTGTTGGATTAATCTTACTTGCACCAATTTTTTACTTCATCTTAGGAATAAAAGATGATAATTATCTTGGTGAGAAACCTATGAATGATATAGTATTTAAAAAGGTTTCAGGTAGTATCAATAATTCTAATCAACAAACATCAAATAACTTTGCAACAGGTGAAGATGTAAAATTCTGTAGTAAATGTGGTGCTAAAGTTGATGCTGATACTAAGTTCTGTCCATCTTGTGGAACAGAAATGAATTAAAAAGTTTATTTTAGAATATTTCTAGAATATTCTTTTTTTTTGCTCATATATTGTACCATAAGGAGGATGTTCGTATGATCAACAAACAAAATTTATGGTTTTTAACATTGTTTAGTTTAATATTAGTTCTTAGTGTATATTATATTACTATGCCTAATGATTTATTAGTTAGTAAGGAATCAAATAATGTGGTATCGAAATCAAAGAAATCTAGTGATGATAAAACAAAAACAACTGTAGAAGAGACTAATTCATTGGTAGCACTTAGAGTATCTTTAGAAGAGGAAAGACAAGAGAAAATGGTTAGCCTACAAGAAACATTAACTAATGAAGAATCTTCTACTGATGAGAAAAATACTGCTTATGAACAATTAAAATACTTAAATCAATTACAGGGTGAAGAAGAAAAGATTGAAAAACAAATTAAAGAACAATGTAAATTAGATAGTTTTGTAAAAATTGATGAAAAGAATATAGAAGTAGTCGCAATTAAGGATAAACATGATAGTAGTATTGCTAATAATATCATGCGACTTGTTCAATCCAATTATGATGAAAAAATGTACATCACGGTCAGTTTTAAAAAAAGTTAGGCAAACTAAATGAAACATAATCCTTCTTTCTCATACAATACTTTAGGTAAGTATAAAAGAAGGGAAGAAGAGTATGGCTAAACAAATTTTAACTGCTAGAGAAAGAGAAGTTTTTGAACTTTTGATTTTAAACAAAACAACTAAGGATATAGCTGATGAGTTATTCATTAGTGAAAAGACAGTTAGAAATCATATTTCAAATGTAATGCAAAAACTTGGTGTTAATGGCAGAGCAAGTGCAGTTGTTGAATTGTTAAAATTAAAAGAATTATCATTATAATCGTACTATTAAAGTACGATTTTTCATATGATTAAATAGGTGATGATATGCTAAAGAAAAAGGCTTTAAGAAAAATATTTATTACTACATTAACTGCTTTTATATTACTTGTTACTTATTCTATTCCTAATTTATCTAATAAAGATAATACATTAAAAACAAATTTAGAAATTGAATATATAACAGGGATTGGTACTAACTATATTTATCTTTTAGATAGAAATGGATATTTAGTTAAATCAAGGATATTACTTGATTCTACTGATAAAAAAGAACAGATAAAATTATTATTAAAGAATTTGATAAAAAGTGATAACTCTAAGTTTCCAACTGGGCTAGAAGCTACAATACCAACTGGTACTAAAGTTTTAGATGTTTTTTACGATGAAGAATATGTTACTGTTAATTTTAGTAAAAAACTTTGGGATATAGACGATGATAAAAAAGACAGAATGATAGAATCTATTGTTTATTCTATTATGGATTTAGGTGGTGTTAAGGGAGTAATTTTAGAAGTAGAGGAGGAAATACCTGATGAGTATAACAAGGTTTTAGATAAGAGTATAGGTATTAATAAAACATATAATATAACTTCTAGAAATGATATAAATAAAGTAGTTGTTTATTATATTGAAGATATATCAGGTGATAAGTATTTTGTTCCAGTTACTAAATATATGAATAAAAAAGATGATAAGATAAAAATAGTAGTAGATGAATTAACTACTAGTTATATTTATGAACCTAATTTAATGAGTTTTTTAAATAGTAATACAAAATTACTTGATTATAACGAACAGGAAAATTTAATGACAGTTAATTTTAATAATGCAATTTTTGATGGTGATAGTAAGATATTAGAGGAAGTTAGTTATACTTTAGCGTATTCTGTATTTGATAATTATGATGTTTCACAAGTAATAATACAGGTTGATGGTAAAAATGTTGAAACGTTAAGTAGGAAAGATATATCTTAAAATATTTAAAAATTACCAAAATAGACTTGAAACTGACGAGAAAATGTTGTATACTTTTACTTGTCAGTTAGTTATGTCTGCGTAGCTCAGCTGGATAGAGCAATCGCCTTCTAAGCGATCGGTCAGGCGTTCGAGTCGCCTCGCGGACACCATATTGATATTTAAAACGACCATTTGGTCGTTTTTCTTTTGTAAAAAAAGTGTAGGAAAAATTTAATTAGCTTCCAATAATATAGTAGGAGGTTGAATTTTTGCTATATGAAAGTAGTGTTACAAGATGGAATAAAAGATTGTGGTGTTTGTTCTCTCTTATCTATTATTAGATATTATGGAGGAGATGTTTCTAAGGAATGTTTAAGAGATTTGACTAATACTACAAAGTCTGGTGTTTCTGCTTATAAATTAGTTGAAGCAGCAGAGAAGTTAGGATTTAGGGTTGAGGCTTTAAATGGCGAAATAGAAAAAATAAATGTAAATAACTTACCTTGCATTGCGCATGTCATCATTAATAAAAGTTATCAACACTTTATAGTTATTTATAAATTAGATTTTGATAGTGGAAAAGTCCAGATTATGGACCCTGCTAGAGGAAAAAAAGTAATATCATTATCAGAATTTAAATTAATGTCTAGTTCTAACTATATCTTTTTATATCCAACCAAAAAGTTACCAAAATTACAACAAAAGCAAATAATAAAAGATACTATTAAAATTTTTGGAAAGTCTAAGAAATCTTACCTTGTATACCTTTTTATATTAACCATATCCTACTTTATTTTAAATGTATTAAGTGCCTTTCACTTTAAATACTTGTTGGACTTTTCAGTTAGTTATTTGGTATCTTATAATATTCCAATCATTAGTTTCTTTGTTTTTCTTATTTATTTTTTTAAGGAATTGTCCTTTTTTCTTAGAAATTTATTATTAGTTAAATTTGGTAATTTATTAGATGAAGTAATTACTACTAAAACATATAAACAAATAGTTCTACTTCCATATCTCTACTATAAAAATAGAACTAGTGGAGAAGTGATCTCTAGAATGCGTGATTTATCTTATGTTAAAAGCTTTCTCTCGGAGTTATTTTGCTCTATCACTACTGATTTATTGAGCCTTTTTATATTTATTGTGTTCTTATTTAAGATTAATGCTAAAATATCTTTATTTATAATAATATATTCTCTAGTATATATTTTATTTTCAGTATATTTTCAAAGTGGTAAGAAGAAAAGTTTAAATAATCTTTATAATGCCGAAGAAAAAATTAATTCCTATCTAATAGAGTCTTTATCTAGTGTTGATGTTTTAAAAGGAATGCATATAGAAAAAAGAATTTTTGATAGATTTAGAATAAAATATAAATCATTTTTAAATTCGTTTTATTTATTTTCTAGAAAGCAAGAAATAGAAACATTTATAAAGAATAACATGAATAATATTTTTATGGTATTTATACTTTATTTAGGAACGTATTATGTTGTTAATCAAAAATTAAAACTAGGTGAATTTATTGTATATCAAAGTATTTTTGGTTTTTACTTTTCATCATTAAAAAACATCATTTCTTTGATAAGTAATTATCCAACTTATAAACTATCTTTAGAAAGAGTTGAGGATTTGTTTTCCATTAAAAGAGAAATTTTTCAAGGAAGTTCATATTATGATATAGATAAAATTGGAGGAGATATCATATATCATAATTTAGACTTTTCTTATCATTATCAAAAACTCCTAACCTCTATTAATTTAATCATACATCAATATGATAAGATTTTTCTCTGTGGTCCTAGTGGAAGTGGTAAATCAACTCTAATGAAATTACTAGTTAGATATATGGAAGTTCCATATGGCAAAATTAGTATTGATGGAATTGATATTAATCATTATCACCTTGATATTTTACGAAAGAATATAGTATATGTATCTCAACAAGAATTTTTATTTAATGATACCATGTATCATAATATTACTTTGTATAAAGATGTTTCTAAAGAAAAACTTTCTAAAATTTTAGAAATTACTGGAGTCAATGAAATTTTAGAGAACAATCATATTTCATATAATGATTTGGTTGAAGAAAATGGATTTAATTTTAGTGGTGGTGAAAGACAAAGAATTATTTTAGCTAGATCTTTATTGAAAGACGGGGAAGTCTATATTTTTGATGAGGCTTTAAGTCAAATAGATATAGGAAGAGAAAGAAAGATACTAGAAAATATTTTTTCATATTTACATGATAAAACAATTATAGTTATTTCACATCGTTTTGATAATAAAGATTTATTTTCAAGAGTTCTAACTATAAAGGAAGGTATTATATATGAAGAATATATATGAAAAAGATCAATTACTTATTTTTACTTCTTTTTTCTTTATTGTTATAGAATTATTTTGCTTTATTAATTTATGTTTTAAGAATTTTAGAACATTTGAAATGATTCAAGGTGTTGTAGTTAGTGATAATTATTTTAAAAGTTACGTAGATAGTAAAACTATTAAGAAATTAAAATCTATAAAATTTGTGTATATTGATAATAAAAAGTACTCATTTGAAATTATTAATATAGAAAGAAAGGTATTAAGGAAAAATAAGAGTTGGTATCATGAGATCTTAGTAAGATGCAAGTTTCCTAAAAAATATGTAGAAAATGATGCAGTTACTATTACTTATGAAAGCAATAAAAAGAAGTTATATTATATTTTCAATTCATGTTGGAAGGAGGAAGTATGAAAGAGATAGAGAAAAAACAATTAGAGAAAATTAATGGTGGTTTTTCAGCTTGGATGGCTCTAGGAATAGCGTCAGCTGTTATTTTCATTGCGGGTGTTTTAGATGGAATAGTACGTCCTAAGGGGTGTAGTGAATGAAAAAAGTTAACGATGAGTCTTTAGTAGAAATAATAGGCGGAACAAGTACTGTTATTAATGGTTCTTTTGTTAATGCATTTGTTAATGTTATAAAGCTTTTGATGGATGCTGGAATTTCGGTTGGTTCATCAATTAGAAGAATTGCAGAAGGAGAAGTATGTCCTTTACAATAATAAAAAAGTATAAGCATATTTTGTCAGTAATTGGCATAATAATTATACTACCAATTATGAACTTAATTGGTTGGTTTTTATATCATTTTGGAAACTACTTTGGATACTTTTTTAGGTATCTTTACGAAATAGTTAAAAAAATGTCGTAAAAAGAGAAAAAAATAATAAAACTTCTTGAAAATAAAAGGGAACTCTGCTATAATCATTTGTAGTTGATGTGAAGGGAGGGATTAAAGAATGGCAACTCAAGTCACTGTTAAAAACGGTAATTTAGATATGGCTTTAAGAAAATTTAAGCAAAAAGTCGCTAGAGACGGTGTCCCTTCTGAATGCAAAAAGAGAGAATGTTACGATAAACCAGGAGTTAGAAGACGTAATGCTAAAAAAGAAGGAATCAAGAATTCTAGAAAAAGAGATCGTTCAAATAGAGATTAATTAATCTCTATTTTTTTGACATTTTAATACTTTTATGGTATAATTTGCTAACATTAAGAGGGGATTAGAATGAATAGAAAAAATTACACTATTAGTGAAATTGTAGATAGATCAGAAGACATTGTTAATATGGCTTTGAAGGAAAAAAATATCTCTAAGGAGTTGTTGCCGTATCTTTATATTTCCTTTGCTAGTTTTTATATGTATTATGGTAGTGAATATTTAAATACAATTTATAGTGTTTATAAAGATTCTAGTTTTCTTTTTTCTAAAAGTTCTAACGTTTTAACTAATTACATGGCTCCTTCTTTTTTTGAAATAGATGATATAAGAGATACAATTAAAGATAAAGTTTTGATAAAAGAATCAAAAGATTCTAATTTAGTATTACATAGTACAATACATGAGATAAACCATTTAATCAATTCAAAAAGAAATAGATTGTCTATGAAAAATAGTTATTTTAATGAAGATTTTATTCGAATTGGAGCTCAAGTAAGAGGAATAAAGTCAGGTACTATTAATAATTTCTATATTAATGAACTATTTAATAGTTATGAAGCAGAAGATATAGAAAAAATGATGTATAGATTTATTTATCCACATAAAGATGAATTTAAAAATAGTCAAGTTAAAAAAGTATTTAATGAAACTGGGCCTATTTCTAGGTTTTCTTCATATCAAAAACTTCAAACTAGGACTAATTATATATTTAAATATAAACCATTTTATAGTAGGCTTAAACATAATCTTATTAATGGTGATTTGGAGGGTATTGATACTTTATTTAAGGACTCATTTGGTTATTCTTTTCGTTCTTATGCTAGTAGAGTAGAGAGTATTGGAAAAGCCTTTGTTAAAAAGAAATAATTTGATTGTTTTATAAAAATTCTTGATGTATAATATTTTTTGGAGAGTGATAATGTGAATTTATTTGAAGAATTAAAAAAAGATATGATAGATGCAATGAAAGCAAAAGATAAAGACCGTCTTACTGTAATTCGTATGTTAAAGGCAGCTTTAGACAAAGAAAGAATTGATAAAAAAATAGAAATTACAGATGAAGTATTTATATCAGTTTTAGAAAAACAAGTTAAGATGAGAAATGATTCTATTGAAGAGTTTAAAAAGGCTGGCAGAGAAGAGTTAGTAGAAAAAACTCTAGGAGAATTAGAAGTTTTGAAGAAGTACTTACCAGAAGCATTAAGTGAAGATGAAGTTATGGGTATAATCAATGATGCAATAACAAAATTAGAAGCAACTACTATGAAGGATATGGGTAAGGTAATGAGTGAAGTATCTCCTAAGGTAAAGGGAAGATATGATATGAAAGAAGTTAGTTCTATTATTAAGTCTAAATTAAGTTAATTTAGATTTTTTTTGGAGTTTTACTTAGTTCTTTTGTTTTAATTAAGAGTAGTCTTACATATTCTTTATTAGGTGATAATTATGCTTAATAGGTTAAAAGAGTATATAAATGATAATGAATTTAGACTTACTGTTTTCTCTGATCGTGTTCATGTTATGAACTTTTTAAATATTGTTTCTTTAGAGGAAGAGAGAATTTCATTTCTTACTAGTAAGGGGAGAGTAATTATTAAAGGAAAAAACTTATGTTTAAATAAATTATTAGATGATGAAGTGTTGATAAGTGGCACTATTATGAATATTGAGGTAGATTTTGATGAATAGTCGTTATAAGTTAAAGATAACTGGTAAAAATATAAAACGATTTATAAATGACTTAATCCAACAAAAAGTATTATTATATGATATTTCAATGTTTGATAAATACGTGTTGATAGTAGTTGATGAAGATGGATATGCACAAATAAAAAAAATTAAAACGAGTTATAAAATAGAAGTTGTAGACTCTTTTGGCAAAGCTAAAATAATAGATATTATAAAAAAGTATAGATTCTTTTTAATCTTTTTATTTGTTGGAATATTAATTATTAAACTGCTTTCCTCTATTGTTTTTGATATTGATATTGAGCATTCTAAATCTGATATAAGAGAAATTGTTCTTAATGATTTAAATGAATATGGTATAGCAAAGTATCACTTTAAAGTTAGTTATAAGAAAAAAGAAGAAATAATTAGAAAGATATTAAAAAAAGAAACCGAGAGGATAGAATGGTTAGAAATAGATAGTGTTGGAACAAAATATGTAGTAAAAGTTGAAGAAAGGGTTAAAAATAATACTGTAAAAAGTACTACACCTCAAAATATTATTGCTAAAAAAGATGCGATGGTTTTATTAATTCATGCTGAGAATGGAGAAGTTAAAGCTAAGAAATATCAGTATGTAAAAAAGGGTGATGTTTTAATAAGTGGTTTTATATCTAAAGATGATAAAATAGTAAAGAAAGAAAGAGCTGAGGGATATGTATTTGGTGAGGTTTGGTATCAGGTACAGATAGAACTTCCTAAAGTCTATAAAGAAGAGTTAAAAACAGGTAAGAAGAAAAATAGACTTGAACTATATTTTTTTGATAAGAATATATTCTTATTTAATCTAAAAAGATATAACAATTATAAGATTTCTAGACATAAGTTAATAGAAAATAAAATATTTCCAGTTGGACTTTCATATTCTACTATTTACGAGACTAAAAAAATAGAAAAAGATTATTCTAATAATTCTGGTTTAAAGGAAGCAATTGATTTAGCAGAAGAGAGACTTTTACAAAAACTAGGTAGTAAAGATGAGATAATTTCTAAAAATGTTTTGAAAAAGAGTGATAAAAATAGTAAAATAGTAATAGATATATTTTTTAAGGTAAAAGAAGATATTACAGATACTGAAAATATAGAAAATATTAATATAGAAGAATTAGAAGGTGCAGAGGATGGAACAAGTAACTAAAACAATTCAGGGTGTAATAGATATGACATGGCCAATGCTTTTAATTTCTGTAGTGGTAGTGGTTTCTCTTAGAATTACTTATTTAATTAAAAATAGAGAACATTTTACTTTGTATCAGGAGTTGCTTACGCTATCCTTTATAATTTATATTTTGTGTTTATTCCAAATTGTAACATTTCAAGATACTGTTAGTTGGAGTAGTAATAATTTTATACCATTTAGAGAGATATTTAGATATCATATTGGTAGTAGATTATTTCTAAAAAATGTCTTAGGAAATGTGTTGCTTTTTATGCCTTTTGGATTTTTTTCTAGTTATTATTTGAAATTTAAGAAACCTTGGGTTATACTAGGACTTACTTTAGTAACTTCATTTTCAATAGAAGTAATTCAAATGTCGATAGGTAGAGTTTTTGATGTTGATGATATTTTACTAAATATTGTTGGTGGGTACTTTGGATATTTGATCTATTCTGTTATTTCTAGGATAGGTGATAGGGCACCAGATTTCTTTAAAAATGAAATATTTTTAGATGCAATATCAATTATTATATTGGTTGGAGTTATTGCTTTAATATAGGAGGAAGTATGAATTATATAGAAATATTTAATCAAGTAGATGAAGAAATTGCAGAGGAAGCTGAAGTAAGAAGAGTTTTAGAATATGCTGCGAAAAAAGAAGGATTAGAAAAAACTGAGTTTAATGTTATTTTTGTAGATAATGATTATATACATGAGTTAAATAAAAATTATCGTGGTATTGATAGAGAAACTGATGTTATTACATTTGCTTTAGAAGATGATGATGAGGTAGTTAATGGATCTGATCATAGAGTTCTTGGGGATATTTATATATCTATTCCTAGAGCTCATGCACAAGCAAGTGAATATGGTCATTCATTTTTAAGAGAAATTACTTTTTTAGCTGTCCATGGTTTTTACCATTTACTTGGATATGATCACATGACTAAGGAAGAAGAAGAAGTTATGTTTTCTAAACAAGAGGAGGTATTAAGTGATTGTGGAATTACAAGATAAGAAGCTTCCTAAAAGAAATAAAGATAAAGGTAGTGTTTTAGAACGTTATTATAAAAGTTTTTTACATGCAATAGATGGTATTATATATGCAGCAAAGTACGAACATAATATTATAATTATAATTTGTGCAACTATTTTAGTAGTAGTTTTATCTTTTATTTTTAAAATAAATACTTATGAATGGTTATTTGTTATTTTAATTTGTTTTTTAATTGCGGCTATGGAAATGATTAATACAGCGATAGAAGCAACAATTGATTTAATTACTACTGAGGTTAATCCACTAGCTAAGATTGCTAAAGATACAGCAAGTTCTTCTACTTTGCTTTTATGTATTTCAGCATTTATTGGCGGATTAGTAATTTTTATACCAAAGATAATAGCGTTGTTTTAGGAGGATTATATGATAGAAAAGTTATTAGAATTACATAAAAATAGTTATGTTCCAATTTCAAATTATCCAGTTTCAGCAATAGTTGTTACTAAAGATGGAAGAAGTTTTAGTGGAGTTAATGTTGAGGATGCATCAACTAGGGCTGGTGTTTGTGCTGAGAGATCAGCAATATTTTCTGCTATCACAGCAGGGGTAAAAAAAGGTGAATTTAAAGAGATTCATGTTATGACATCTTCTACAAAGACAATTGGTATGCCTTGTTTTGTATGTCGTCAAATGATATCAGAGTTATTTGATAAAGATTGTCCAGTTATTTGTTACAATACAAAAGGTGAAAGTGTAATTCATACAGTAGAAGAGTTGTGTCCTTATCCGTTTGGAAGTGATGATTTATTATGAGATGTGGTTTTGTTAGTTTAGTAGGTAGACCTAATACAGGAAAATCTACATTAATGAATAGTATTTTAGGAATGAAACTTGCGATTATATCAGATAAAGCAGGTACTACAAGAAATATTATAAATGGAATTTACAATGATGATGATTCTCAAATAGTTTTTGTTGATACTCCAGGAATAGCTAAACCTAGTCATAAATTAAATAATTTATTAAATAAAAAGGCTTATACTAATACTGAAGGAGTAGATGTTATATTATTTTTAATTGATATCTATAAAGGATTTGGTAAAGGGGATCAATTTATATTAAATCGTATTAAAGATAAAGATGTACCAATTTTTTTACTCTTAAATAAAATTGATAAAGTTGAAGATAAGACTAAATTACTTAAAAATATTAATGAATTAAAAGAATTATGTGATTTTAAAGAGATAATACCACTATCTGCAAAAAGTCATGAGAATGTTGATACAGTAATTAATTGCATTAAACCATATTTAAGTGAAATGGATAGAATTTATTCAGAAGATGAACTTACTAATGTTTCAACAAGATTTATTATGGCTGAACTTGTTCGTGAGAAGGTGTTAGAACTCACTAAAGATGAAATACCTCATTCAGTTACATGCTATGTAGAAAGTTTTGAGGAAGAAGATAATTTAGTACGTATTCAAGTATTAATTGTTGTTGATCGTGATAATTTGAAAAAAATTATTATTGGTAAGAGAGGATCAATGCTAAAAGAAATTGGTATGAGAGCACGATATGATATGGAAAAATTCTTAGGTAAAAAGGTTTATTTATCAACTTATGTTAAAACATTAAAAAATTGGAGAGATCAAGAGAAATATTTTCAAGAACTTGGTTTAGAAGAAGATGAATAAAATTTGTATGAAATCACCACTATATAAATAGAGGTGATTTTATGAATGATGTAGTTTGGAAATTATTTAAAGAAACAGGAGATATTAAATATTATATTCTTTTAAAAAACATGAATAAAAGAAGTGATTAGATGAAGATAGAGAAAGTAGAAGGAATTGTTATAGGTGAAACTAATTATAGTGAATCTAGTAAGATTTTAAATATTTTGACAGAGAAATATGGAATAATTGGTGTTATGTCTAAAGGTTGCAGAAAAATGAAAAGTAAGCTTCGTGGCGTAAGTAGAAAAATGATATATGCTGATTTTCACATTTATTATAAAGAAAATGGTTTATCTACATTAATTGGGGTAGATTTAAAAAATTCATTTTCTAATATTTTAACTGACCTTACAAGAGTTTCTTATGCTTCATATATAATAGATTTAGTAAATCAAGTTGGAAAGGAAAATCCTAGTTGTCAGATTTTTCCGATTTTGAAAGATTCTTTGATAAAGATGAATGATGGATTAGATAGTAATACTCTAACAGCGATAGTTGAGATAAAACTACTTGACTTTTTAGGGGTAAAACCAATGATAGATGCATGTAGTATATGTGGTAGTACTAAAGATATTATAACTATTAATTCTACTGCAGGTGGATATATTTGTAAAAACTGTTATCATGATGAGGGGATTGTTAGTGATAAGACTATCAAATTACTTAGAATGTTTTATTATGTTGATATAGCTAGTATAACTAAGTTAGATATAAAGGAAGAAACACTAAAAGAAATAAATCAATTTTTAGATGATTATTATGACAGATATACAGGAATGTATTTAAAGAGTAAAAATTTTTTAAGAGAGTTAAAAAAGATAAATCAAGTGTAGGAGTATTTTATGATTTATGAAGATTTAATTGAACAATATAAGAACTTAGATGAAAGTGAAGCTCATGCTTTATTAATTTATAAGTCAAGATTATCAAGAGCAATCAATAGTTTAGATATAGATGATGAAGAAGTTATAGAATCATACAATACTTATAAAGAGTATTTAGAAAATCCTTCAAATATATTTATGAAAATGACTGTTTTTAAAGATATAGATTTTAGTGATATTTCCAGCTTTAAAAATAGTTTAGAGTTGGTTAAGAAAAAAATAGAAGACGCTTCATTAAAAATGAGATTAAAGGATGATCTTACAGTTTATAGAGCTTTATCTGTATCAAAAGATGATTCAATATCTTTTATATCTAGGAGTGATATTATATCAACTAGTATTTCTTTTGATGAGTGTTCTAAATTTATTATTCCTGATTCTAATTATAAACATACTTTATATCAGATAAATTTAGAGAAAAATTCTCCTGTTTTGATTTGCCCATATTCAATTTTAATTAAAGATGGTGTACTTTCACTAACTCAAAGACATGATCAGAAAGAGATAATTTTACTTAAAGATAACTATGATTTTACAGAGATACTTTCTACAGATGCTAAACTCAATGATTTAGATAATATAAATATTGTTTTATTAGATGCGGAAGTATCTGATGTAATAAAAAAAGAAAGTAGAGTAAATAAGATGTAAAAAAATATTGTTAATCTTGACTAATTAGTTAAATATTAGTAGTATATATTTATAAGTTGTGATGACCAAGTTTGGAAGCTTGCGAGCAGTATAGATAAAGTGATTCTTCTAGAATAAATAAGGTGGAACCGCGGAGAAATTCGTCCTTATGTTTTCTGGGAGTTTTTATATTTTTGGAGGTAATGATGAATATATTTATAGGTTGTGGTAGTGAAATAGTCGATGATAAATTCTATAAAAATAGTATTTCACTAGTAGAAAAGATATCAAAAATTCCAGGTGTAAATTTAGTTTTTGGTGGATATCGTCATGGAATGATGGGAACTTGTTATGACTTATTTAAAAATCATAATAAAAAAGTTACCGCAGTAACATTAAATGTGTATAAAGAACAATTAAATGAAATGGATTGTAATGAATCTCATCTTGTTGAAACATCAATGGAAAGAACAAGAGAAATATATGAAAAAAGTGATGTTATCTTGTTCCTTCCAGGTGGAGTTGGGACATATGCAGAGATTATGGCTTGTATAGAAGAGTCTCGAACAAAAGAAGATAATAAAATGATAATAATATATAATGATGAATTTTTCTATACACCACTTATTAAAGAAATGTACTGGTTATATGAAAAAAAGTTTGTTTCTAAAAGTATTGGAGAATACTGTAGAATAGAAAGTGTAGAGGAAGAAATTGTAAAAATTATTGAGAAGGAGAATGAAAAATGGAAAAATTAACAATGGAGAAATTAGTAAGTTATTGTAAACAATATGGATATATATTCCAAGGGAGTGAGATTTATGGAGGTCTTGCGAATACTTGGGATTATGGTCCTTTAGGTAGAGAATTAAAAGAAAATGTAAAAAGTGCTTGGCATAAAAAGTTTATTCAAGAGAGTAGATACAATCATGGATTAGATGCTGCTATTTTAATGAATCCAGAAGTTTGGGTAGCAAGTGGACATGTTGCTAGCTTCTCTGATCCATTAATTGATTGTAAAAATTGTAAGACACGTCATCGTGCTGATAAGTTAATCGAGGAATTTACAGATGGTAAGGAAACTGGTGATGGTTGGAGTAATGAAAAATTAGAAGAATATATTAAAGACAATAATATTTGTTGTCCAAATTGTGGTAAAAGTGACTTTACATCTATAAGACAATTTAACTTATTATTTGAAACTCATATGGGAGTTACTAATGATACACAAAGTAAAGTTTATTTAAGGGGGGAAACTGCTCAAGGAATTTTTGTTAATTTCTTAAATGTGTCAAGATCAATGCGTACAAAATTACCATTTGGTATTGGTCAAATAGGTAAAGCTTTTAGAAATGAAATTACTCCAGGAAACTTTATTTTTAGAACTAGAGAATTTGAACAAATGGAACTAGAATTCTTCTGTAAGCCAGGAACAGATTTAGAATGGTTTGAATATTATAAAAGGTACTGTCTTGATTTCTTAAAAAGTTTAGGAATTAAAGATGAAAATTTAAGATATAGAGATCATGAAAAAGATGAATTGGTATTTTATAGTGCTGCGACAACTGATATTGAGTATAACTATCCAATGGGATGGGGAGAATTATGGGGTGTAGCTGATCGTACTAATTATGATTTAAGTGTTCATGAAAAACATTCAAAAACAGAATTAAAGTATTTAGATCCAGAAACAAATGAAAAATATATTCCATATGTTATTGAACCATCTGTAGGAGTAGATAGATTATTACTTGCGATATTAGCAGATAGTTATACTTTAGAAGAGTTAGAAAATGATACAAGAGAAGTTTTAAAACTACATCCTGCATTAGCTCCATATAAAGTTGCTGTTTTGCCTCTTGCTAAGAAGTATCATGGAGAAAAGGCTAATGAAGTATTTGATATGCTTTCTAAAAACTTTATGACTAGTTATGATGAAGCTGGTTCTATTGGTAAAAGATATAGAAGATGTGATGCTATTGGTACACCTTTTGCTATTACAGTCGATGATGAGACAATAAATAATAATACAGTTACTGTAAGAGATAGAGATACTATGGAACAAATTACTTTAAAATTAGATGAAGTAGTAGATTATATTAATGAAAAAATTAAATTCTAGGAGGAAGAATGAAACCAATAATTGGAGTGCCTTTAAGATATCAACATTTAAGTGATGGTAGATGTATTACTTATATGGCTGAAAGTGTCCGTAAAACAATAATTGAGGCTGGTGGAGAGGTGTTTGCTATTGCACCAGTACAAGATGTAGATTATATAGATACTAAAGGAAATGAATTTGAAGAACTTTCTATAGAAGAAAAATTAATAATCAATAAAAACTTAGATAGATGTGATGGTTTGTTTTTACCCGGTGGTATAAAAATTACACCATATGATAGATATTTATTAGAGTGTGCAATAAAAAGAAAAATACCAACTTTGGGAGTCTGTTTGAGTATGCAAATGATGAGTTGTTATCAGGAGGATATTCATCTTGAAGCAAATGAAACTTCAATTAATCATTTTCAAGAAGATGATGATACTTTAATTCATAAAGTATATCTTAATAAAGATTCTAAATTATTTGAAATATTGGGTGCAGATGAAATTATGGTCAATAGTTATCATAAATATCATTCTACTAGAAACCATATATATAAAACTGTTGCAGTAAGTGAAGATGATTTAATTGAGGGTTTGGAATATCCTGGTGATTTCTTTAATATAGGAATACAGTGGCATCCTGAAATTAGTTATTCTTTTGATGAAAATTCTAAAAAAATAATTGATTTCTTTATTGATGAATCACGATTACGTAGAAAGAAAAGACAACCTGTACAAAATTATTGATTTTTTATGTTTTTATGTTATAATACAGATATTTTTAGGGGGAATATAAATGAAAAATTGTAAATTGAAACTAGTTGATTCTAAGAATCTTTATGGTACTATGAATTCAAAATCTGTAAATCTAAATAATATTACTGATTATGATAAACATTTGATGATGATTTTACATGAACTTAGTTTTGATGAGGTTAGTAAATATGAATTAACACCTGATGATAAGAGGGTAATATTTAATATTCATAGAAAACATTTAGGTGATGATTATGATTTTGATTGGCATAAAATGTTTATGGCTGATCAAAAGACAAAAGATGGAAGTTATTTTGAAATAACAAATGATTATTTGGAAGCAAATCCAGATGGGTGGTCTGATATTTCTGAAGATATTTTGATTGTGACTGACAAAACACCAGGTGTTGTTATTGGACACCCTGTAGCTGATTGCCCTGTAATTGTCATGGAAGATAAAAGAAAAGGTGTGACGGCAATGGCACATTGCTCTGCAGATTTAATTGATAAGAAGATGCCAATGATGATTGCTGATGCTTTGAGTGATGCCTATAATAGTAATGATGATGATATTATTGCTTATGTTTCAGCTTGTGCCGGAGAGAGTTGGACATATGATAAATATCCAGGGTTTGCTAAGGATGACATATTATGGAAATCTGGTATTATTGAAGACAAAAACGGAATGTTTCATATAAATTTACGTAAAGCTATTGCTTTAGAAATGCAAGACAGAAATATAAAAAATGTAATATATGATAATACAGATACTATTACTGATGTAAATTATTATTCAAATAGTGCTTCTAGTTCTTATGGATTAAATGACAGGAAAAAAGCTGGACGTAATTTTATTGGAGCATTTTATCAAGAAAAGGTAAAAATAAAAAAATAGGAAGGAATTTATATGGAAAAAAATGAATTAACAAAATCTTTTATAGATTTAGATAGTAGATTAAAGGGAATAAATGGTTGGATAAGTGATAATAGAGAAACTGATCCTAATTTTTATGAGATTTGCGATTGTTGGATTTCTTTTGGTCTTTTAGCTCATGAGGTTAATAATAATACAGATTTACATGAAGCAAATGATTTTAAAACAATTAGTTGTTTCTTAACGTCTTGTCGTGAGCAAATGGCTATAATGGAAGGGTTAAGAAATATTTCTGATGATCCATTTCTTAGAAAAAATAATGATGCAAGAGAACTTTATAATGGTGTAGTTAGAGATGCTAGTATGTGTTTAACAAATTATGATTCAATTACTAGTGAGCTTATTAAAAAAAGTTTAAGTGTTCCATTTTATATTTGGCAGGAAAAAAGAAATAACAGTGAATTTAAATATGATAATAAAAGTGAATTTGATTTAATGAAAACTTATTTTGATGTATCATCATCTAATTTAGATAATAATAAAAAAGGTTATATTTCCAATATATTAGAAGGTATAGAAAAAGATGCTAAATGGATACAAAGAGGTAATAATGTAAAAAAGTAATTTAGGTTACTTTTTTTCTTTTGAATAATTTGCTATACTTATAATGGTGATAATATGAAAGAAAATAAAAATAGGTTAAATGAGATAATAGAAGTATTAAAAAATAGTAATATTTTACATGATCATTCTCCAAAGAATGTTAGATTAACAATAGAAAAACTTGGTTCTACTTATATAAAAATAGGACAAATATTATCTACAAGAGTAGACTTTTTACCTATGGAGTATTGTAATGAACTTTCTAAGTTACGTAGTGACGTAACTCCAATGTCATATTTATTGGTTAAAGAAATTCTAAATAAAGTTTATCCCAATTTTAATGAGATATTTTCAGATGTTAGTCCAAAACCTATTGGTTCTGCTTCAATAGCTCAAGTTCATAGGGCTAAATTGATAAATGGTGATCATGTTGTAATAAAGATTAAGCGAGTAGATATAGATGAGCAGTTGGAAGCAGATATAAAATTAATGAAAAAAGCTATAAATGTGTTACATCTTGATCGTTTTATATCCATAATTAATCTCTCTGATGCTTTAGATGAAGTATATAAAGTAACAAAAGAAGAATTAGATTTTAATAAAGAAGTAGAACATATCTTAACGTTTAAAAAGAATAATGATGATAATCCATATATTTATGCTCCACATGTTTATACCGAGTATACTACAAAGTCAACAATTGTAATGGAAGAAGTAAGAGGAATTAAAATTAATAATATAGAAAAATTAAAAGATGAATATAATCTTTCAAATGTTGCGGCTGTTCTTAGTGATAATTATATAAAACAAGCACTTGATGATGGAATGTTTCATGCTGACCCACATCCTGATAACATTTTGGTAAGTAATGATAGAGTTGTTTTTATAGATTGGGGAATGGTAGGTAGCCTAAAACCTAGAAATAGAGATTTATTGAAAGAATGTATGAAGTCAATTATTGTAGAAGATTACCAACAAGTCGCAACAATTTTGATTTCTATGTCAACTAAAACAGGAGATGTATCACTTCCTAATTTAACAGCTAACATTGAAGATATTTTAACCAATGTTGGTGATACTAGTCTCCAAGATATAGATACTAAAGAATTTATAACTAATATGTTTAAAATGTTACAAAATAATAATTTAATATTAGATCATGATGTAACAATGTTAATTAGAGGAATAGGAATATTAGAAGGTGTTTTAGAAAAATTAGATTCGTCAATTAGTTTAGTTCAAGTGTTAAAAGAACATGTCTTAGATAGTGAAGTTCTTAATATATCATCTACTGATTTTTTAAAGAAAGTTGGTAAGAAAGTTTATAAAAATGGAAAGAGTTTGATTAATTTTCCAAGTGAAGCGGAATCATTATTGAGAGAAATAAAAGATGGGGACTTTAAATTTAAATTTGAGATGAGTGATTCAGCTAAGCATGTAGATAAGATTGAGACGTTAATTCATGAATTGATAATAGGGTTTATAGATGGTTGTTTAATTATTTCTATAAGTTTTATTTCCGATGTATCTATAAGATTTATATTTGTTATTTTTATAATTTTATTATCTAGTTGGTTACTTATAAAGATGCTTATTGATTCAAATCACAAAGGTTATTAGTGTATTGCTTATAACTCTTTTTTATTGTAACTTTTTTTGCTTTATGTTATAATATGTGAAATATTTAGGGGGGATTGGCATGACTTTAGAAAAAATTAATGATGATCTAGTTGAATTTTTACCGTATGAAATAGATGATACATATATAGAAAAATTATTCTGTGATATTACAAACTTAAAAATTAGAAGTAAATATTCTATTCCTTTTTATGAAAATATTAAAGATCAATATGAAATATTAGTTGATCAAAAAGGACCTGTTATCCTAAAAGAAATGGTTGAATACTATTATAATAAAAATAAGGATTTATCAATTAATACAAGTATTTTGTTAAATTATTTCGGATATTATGCATCAGATTTAGATATGGAATTAAAAACACATGATGTTTCTAATTTTATAGATGATTTTAAAATGCAAAGTAATTGTACAAATTATTTTTCATATGTTAAATATAGACTAGAAAGAATGCAGTTAAAAAGATTTACTGATCCAAATTATTTATATTCTGAAGCTAGAGATTTATCTTATTTTGAGGAGTATCTTTCAAATATTATTGAATTTGATTTGGAAAGTAATGAAAAAACATATGAATATAGTATAGATTTTGCAAGGAAAATAAGCAAAAAGAAAAATGATATTTTTAAAGAAGAAAGCAGAAGTTATGAAAATAAATTATATGAATTAAAAAAGATTTTTCTAGAATTTAATAGTGATGATTACTCTTTTTCAGAAATGAAACAAATATATGGCTCTTTGTTTTCTATTGTAAGTAGGGACTTTATACCGTTTTTATGTTTGATAAGGGATGAGGGTTATTTAACTGATACAGAACAAGAACATTATGAAGGTGTTATAGACGTTTTTAAGAATATAAGAAAGAAATTAATTTCTAAAATAGGCACAATTGATTATGATAATTATAAGGAAAAACTGAAAGAAATCGAAACAGAATATGGAATAAATTACAGTAAAGTTTGTATGTGTAAAAGATTATCACAAGACTTAGAAAAAAAGATAAGAACATATGGTAGAAGAGAGAATAAAATAAAACGTAATTTAAAAGTATTAAATATTATGAAAGGATTTATTTCAAGTGGTCAATCAATAGGAGCTTATTGTGAATCTAAATGAATTGGTTTAAGTACGTTTTATCGCTATAGGAGTGAATTAGATCTAATGAAAGAAGTTGAATTAGGTAGTACTGTTGATTTTGTCATTTCTAAAAACAATGGTGGACATGTTTTAGATTTATTTCAAATCGTAGATGATACAATTGCTGAGATAAGTACTAAAAATGGTAGGATTGATATGTTAGAATATTCACTTCAAAGTCAAGTTTCCTTAAAGGAAGTAGTAGATATAGCACATGGATTAAAAAGAGATAGTGAAGCAGAAATAATTGATGCTTATATTAAGAAATATGAAGTTGATTTTGAACTATATCATAAAGATGATTGCGTTGGTAAAATAAATTGTAATGGTAGAGTATTTGGTGAAGATGAAGAGAAGCAATTAGAAAAATATTTAAAGAGAGAAAAGCTTCCCTCATTAGTTGGAGTAGTTATGCCTGTTATTTATAAAATATTAAATGATGAAGAATTACCAAGCAGAAATTATCAAAGTAAAAAAAAGCTTATAAAGTAGTGATCAAAAAGGACTGAACCATCGTTCAGTTTTTCTTTTTTGTTATTACTAGACAAGATTATATTTTTGATGTTTAATTAATATAGAAGATAATATTATATTATTTTCTAGATAAAGGAGAAAAATATTGAAAAATTATAAAAAAAATAACAAAATAAAGGATCCTATATTATATATTATAGTAAGGCCAATTATTACATTATTATTTAAGATAGTATTTCATCCTAAAATAATTGGTAGAGAAAATATACCTAGAAATGGTTCTATTGTATTAGGTGGAAATCATACTAATAATTTGGATTGTTTATTACTTATTGCAGCAACAAATAGAAAAATTCATTTTTTAGCTAAAGATTCTTTGTCTAAAGGCTTTTTTGGATTTATTTTTAAAGGAATGGGAATTATTCCTGTGAATAGAAAAATTCATGATGGTAGTGCTTTAGATATGGCTAAGAAAGTTTTATATAGTGGTAAGACTGTTGGTATTTTCCCTGAAGGAACAATTAATAGAGGAGATGGAATTATTCTTCCATTTAAAATAGGATGTGTAAAAATGGCTTATGATACTAGATCACAAATAGTACCATTTGTAATAAAGGGAAAATATAATATTTTTGGAAAATCTGTTTCAATTAAATTTTTAGAGCCGTTTACTCCTAGTGATGATAATCTTGATTATGAAAATAATAAATTTATGGATTTGATTAAAAATGAATTGAAAAAGGAGATGTAGAATGGGAATTTTAGATATGAGTTTCTTTAGGTTTATTGGAATTAAGAAAAGACCTAAGGCTAGATGGAGTAAATTCTATAAAAAAGAAGATATGACAATAGATATACCGAATATGTCTATATATGAATTTTTAAAAATAGAAATGCCAAATTATAGAAAGAAAACTGCGATTTCTTACTTTGATACAAAAATAACTTATGAAGAGTTATTTGAAAAAATAGATAAAACCGCTAATGCATTTCATAATTGTGGTATAAGAAAAGGAGATATTGTTACTGTTTTATCAGCTAATATACCTGAAGCTATATACTCTATATATGCTTTAAATAAGATAGGAGCAGTAGCTAATGTAGTTCATCCTTTATCTAGTGAAAATGAAATAAAGGAAGCATTACAAAGATACTCTTCAGTTATTTTAGTCGCTATGGATATTACATATAAAAAGATAAAAAATATTATAAAGGATACGGAAGTTTATAAAACCATAATTATATCTGCTAAGGATTCTATGGGACCAATTATGAAAATAGGATATATGCTTACTCAAGGATTTAAGACTGAAAAACCTAGAAATTCTAGTATGTATATTACTTGGAAAGAGTTTATAAAAAATACAGATCAAGAAGCTAGATATGATTGTAGTCAAAAAAAAGATACTCCGGCTATTATCTTACATAGTGGTGGGACTAGTGGAAAGCCTAAGGGAATAGTTTTATCAAATGGAAACTTTATAGCCGCTACTATACAATCAAGGAAAGCTTTACCTGATTTATGTAAAAATGATACTATTTTAGCTATTATGCCAATATTTCATGGGTTTGGACTTTCTGTTAGTATTACTGATGCATTTTTTTGTGGAGCGAAGGTTGTTTTAGTCCCTACATTTAAAGCAAGTGAGTTTGATAAACTTCTTACAAAATATAAACCTACAGTATTAGTTGGAGTACCAACTCTTTTTGAAGCATTAACTACTAATGAAAGAATGAGAAATGTTAGTCTTGCTCAATTAAAATATGTTATAGCTGGTGGAGATACTCTTAATAAAAATAGGGTTATGAAAATTAATGACTTTTTACATGAACATGGAGCAAAAACTAATTTAACACAAGGATATGGAATGACAGAAGCAGTTGCGGCGGTATGTTTTGATATAAAAACAGCTACTAGACCAGGTTCTGTTGGAATACCATGGCCAGGTACTTATGTTAAAATAGTTGATGTTGCAACAGGAGAAGAATTAGGTTCAGGAAAAGATGGAGAAATATGTATATGTGGACCAACTGTGATGTTAGGTTATTATAATAATGAAAAAGAAACAAATGAGGCTTTACGTATTCATAGCGATGGCAATATCTGGTTGCATAGTGGAGACATTGGTATGATGGATAGTGATGGTTATGTTTATTATAAGCAACGTTTAAAAAGAATGATTGTTACATCAGGATATAATGTTTATCCATCACAAATAGAAGAAGTGTTAGAAAAACACCCAGCAGTTGTTGATAGTAGTGTTGTAGGTATTCCTCACCCATATAAAGTAGAAGTAGCAAAAGCTTTTATTGCTTTGAAAAAGGGATACAAAGATACTCCAAAATTAAGAGAAGAACTTATTGAGTTATGTAAGAAAAATTTAGCTACATATTCTATACCAAAAGAATTTGAATTTAGAAAGAGTTTGCCAAAAACAATGCTTGGAAAGGTTGATTTTAGAAAGTTACAACAAGAAAATATAGAAAAGAGGGCAAAGATTGAAAAAGAAAAGCAAGAACAAGAACGTAAATAATGTACATAGCTGGGGATATAGAATGTTAAAACCAATATTAGGTCCGATTTTTAAATTCTATTATAATCCTAAAATTATTAATAAAGAGGAAATACCAAAAGATGGACCAATATTAATTGTTGGTAATCATAAACATATAATGGATCAATCGTCTGTTATAATTTCTACTAAAAGAGTAGTTCATTTTATGGCTAAAGATGAATATTTTAAGGGTAAGTTCTCTTGGTTTTTCAAAATAACAGGTTGTATTTCAGTTGATAGAGAGGCTCATGATGGGACTGCTAAAAACAAAGCAATTGAAATATTAAAAAATGGTGGAGCAATAGGATTGTTTCCTGAAGGGACTAGGATAAAAACAAAGAATAAGTTATTATTAGATTTTAAATATGGGACGGTTTCAATGGCTCAAAAAACTCATGCAAAAATTATTCCATATGCAGTTGTTGGTGATTATAAGTTTAGAAGTAAAAATCTTATGATTAGATTTGGAGAAGCATTTGAAGTTTTAGATGATGAGGATTTAGATGCTGCTAATAAAAGTTTACATAAAAAGATAGAAGAGTTATTGCTTGAAAGTCTCAAAGAGACTAATAGAACAGTAGAAGAAGAAAAAAATAGTCATATGAATCGAAGTTAAAAGTAAGAAAGAATTTAAATAATTTTTTTCTTTTTTAGTTAAATAAATTCAGCTCAAACTAGCTCAAATTAAATTCGAATTTGAAAAAAAGTGTTGACAAACAAAAGAAATAAGCATATAATTATAACAGTCAAGAAAAAGGAAAGAGATTTATATCCACCTGATTGCTTATGGTAATAGGTAAAGAGCCGAAGTTATATTAATTATAATTATTAGGTTAAGTGGGTATAAATTTATGCCCACTTTTCTTAGTTTATGGAGGTGTTAGTTATCGCAAAGGATAAAGATAGCATGATGATTAACGAACAGATTAGAGCTCGTGAAGTTTTAGTAATAGGACCTAATGGGGAGCAAGTTGGAGTTAAGAAAATAGAAGATGCTCGTACTTTAGCATCTTATGCGTCACTTGACTTGGTTTTAATTAGTCCAAATGCTAATCCACCTGTTTGTAAAGTAATGGACTATAATAAGTTCCGTTATGAAAAGAAAAAGAAAGCAAAAGAAGCTTTGAAAAAACAAAAGGCTAATATGTCTGAGTTAAAAGAATATCGCTTATCTCCTGTTATTGATATTGGAGATTTTGAAACAAAGCTTAGAAATGCTACTAAGTATTTACAAAAAGGTGACAGAGTAAAACTTACAATTCGTTTTAAAGGTCGTCAAATGGCTCATACGGAATTAGGAAAAGAGGTTCTTTTACGTTTTTCTGATAGAGTAAAAGATTTTGCTGATGTACAAGATAAGCCAAAACTTGATGGTAGAATAATGACTATGTTATTAGTACCTAAGAAAGAGAAATAGAGGAGGAATTAAGATGCCAAAGATTAAATCACATAAAGGTTGTCAAAAAGTTTTTAAAACTAATAAAAATAAAGTTACAAAAATAGGTAAACCAGGAAGTAGACATAATACTGGTTCTAAATCAACTAATTTCAATAGAAGTTGTAGAAAAGGATCTCAATTATCAAAAGCAGATCAAAACAGATTAAAGAATGTTCTTTAATCTAGTTATAGAAGGAGGAGAAGAAAATGGCAAGAGTAAAGAATGGAGCAGTTACAAAAGCTCGTCATAAAAAAGTATTAAAACAAGCTAAAGGTTATTTTGGTAGTAAACATAGATTATATAAAACAGCAAAAGAACAATTAATGCATTCTGGTCAATATGCATATAGAGATAGAAAGCAAAGAAAGAGAGACTTCAGAAAGTTATGGATTACAAGAATCAATGCTGCATGTCGTCAAAATGATATTAGTTATTCAAGATTTATTGAAGGTTTAACTAAAGCAGGTGTTGAAATTAACCGTAAAATGTTATCTGAAGTAGCTATTAATGATCCAAAGGCATTTACTGAACTTGTTAAGGTTGCTCGTGATGGTAAAGCTGGAAAGATTAAAGCTAATGAAGTAAAGAGTACTTCTGAAGTAACAGTTGCAGGTGCTGCAAAGGCTACTAAAAAAGAAGCAACAAAGAAAGAAGAAAAGAAAGCTACTACTAAAAAGGTAGAAAAGAGTGAAGATTTATCTAAATTAACTTTAGCTGATTTAAAGGCAAAAGCTAAGGAAGCTGGAGTTAAGGGATATTCAACAATGAAGAAAGCTGATTTATTAGAAGCTTTAAAATAAACATATTAGTGAATTTATTAACCTAGTGCTTAATTTTAAGTGGTTAGTATTAGAAACTGATAGAAGATAAACGAAAAGGAGAAAATTATGACAGTAATATCAATGAATTATTTATTAGAAGCTGGTGTTCATTTTGGACATCAAAAAAGAAGATGGAATCCAAAGATGAAGGAGTACATCTATACAACTCGTGATGATATTTATATTATCGATTTAGCAAAAACAGTAAAAAAATTAGAGGAAGCTTATGGTGCATTAAAGACTATTGCTGAAGCTGGTGGAAAGGTTCTATATGTAGGAACTAAGAAACAAGCTCAAGAGGCAGTAGAAGAAGCTGCAGTTCGTACTAACATGTATTTCATGAACGAAAGATGGTTAGGTGGAACTTTAACTAACTTCAAGACTATTCGTAGTAGAATCAAGAGATTAGATGATATTGAAAAAATGGAAGCTGATGGTACATTTGATTTATTACCTAAGAAAGAAGTTATTAAAATTAAAAAAGAATACGAAAAACTTAATAAAAACTTGAGAGGTATTCGTGAAATGAAGAAAGCTCCTCAAGCTATGGTTATTGTAGATCCTCGTAAAGAAGAAAATGCAATTAAGGAAGCTCGTATATTAGGAATACCTGTATTTGGTATTGTTGATACTAACTGTGATCCAGATTTAGTTGATTATGTAATTCCTGGTAATGATGATGCAGTTCGTGCTGTAAAATTATTAATTGGAGCATTAACTAATGCAGTAGCAGAAGTTAATGGTAATGAAGTTATTGATTATGTATCTGAAGATGGAAATAAGAAACCAGCAAGAAAAGATAATAGAGGAAATAAGAATAATAACTTTAAAGAAAATAGAAGACAAGAGAAAAAAGAAGTTGTAGAAGAAAAGAAGGCACCTATTGTTGAAGAAAAAGAAGAAGTTAGTGAATCAGAAGACTTATCTAGCCTAACTTTAGCTGATTTAAAAGCAAAAGCAAAGGAAGCTGGAGTTAAAGGATATTCTACAATGAAAAAAGCTGAATTAGTTGAAGCATTGAGCAAGTAATAAAAGGAAGGGTGGAGGGCTTCACCTTTTTTTGTTAAAAAAATAATAATTAGGAGGAAATAAAATGTTTAAAGCAAGTGATGTAAAAGAATTAAGAGATAGAACAGGAGCAGGAATGCTTGATTGTAAAAAGGCATTAGAAGCTACTGAAGGAAATATGGATAAGGCAATTGATTGGTTACGTGAAAAGGGAATTTCTAAAGCAGCTAAAAAAGAAGGAAGAATTGCAGCTGAAGGTTTATGTCAAATAGCTGTTGATGGTAATAAAGCTGTTATATTAGAAGTAAATTCAGAAACTGATTTCGTAGCTCAAAATGAAAATTTTGTTAATTTCGTTGATTATTTAGCAAATATTATCTTAAAGAATGATTTTAAGAGTAATGAAGAAGTATTAGAATTTAATGATGGTGGAGAAACTGTTAAAGATAAGTTAGTAGCTTTAATTTCTAAGATTGGTGAAAATATTAACTTTAGACGTTTTGAAAAAATAGAAAAGAAAGATAATGAAGTATTTGGTTCTTATAAACATATGGGTGGTAGAATTGGTGCTTTAGTTGTTCTTTCAGATACTACAGAAGATGTAGCAAAAGATGTAGCTATGCATGTAGCAGCTATGAATCCTACTGCTGTTACTAGAAGTGAGGTTCCTCAAGATATCGTTGAACATGAATCACATGTTATTAAAGAACAAGTTATGCAAGAAGGAAAACCAGCTGACATTGCTGAGAAGATGGTTACTGGTAGATTAAATAAGTTCTACAAAGAGGTATGTCTAGAAGAACAACCATTTATTAAAGAAAACAGTGTTACTGTTGGTAACTACGTTAAAGAAAATGGTGGTTCAATTGTATCTATTTCAAGATTTGAAGTAGGAGAAGGAATTGAAAAGAAAGAAGAAAATTTTGCAGAGGAAGTACAAAAACAAATAAACGGATAATAATATGAAAAAAATTGTAGTATTTATCATTTTATTGTGTTTCTTTGTTACTGGTTGTTCAGTAAAGAAAGTAAATGAATTAACAGATGCTGAAAAATTTGCTAATGAATTTAATGTTAGTGATAAAAATCCGTTTGTTTATGCATCTATTGATGATGTAATTCATATTTTTACATCTGATACGGGTATTATATTTATTGCTAATTCAGATGAAGAAGGTTCACTAAAAGCGGCACCAATACTTACAGATGCAGCAAAAAGTGTAAATATAGAAAAGATATATTATTATAATCCAAAAAAACTTAAAGAATCATCTCCTAAAAAGTATAAAAAATTATTAGAAATAATTAATAGTTATTTAGGAAATGATAGTAAAAATAAGAAATTAAAATTACCAAATGTGTATACTGTAAAGAGTGGTAAAATAATTGGTTATAGTAATTATTTTTCAAGTAATGAGCAACTATCTGCTGATAAATTAACAAAGAAAAAGAAAAGTAAAATTAGAAATGAATATATAAATTTACTTAAAGATTTTAAGGATGCTGATTAATCAGTATCTTTTTTTTCTTGCAAAAATACGTTTCTTATACTAAAATTGATGGTGAATAAGATAGGAGGTTATCGTTATGAAAAAAAAGAAAATAGAGGAAGATATGAGTAATACTTTTGTTCTTGAGGTTGGACAAAAGTCGGCTATCTTTGATGATATGACTGACGATGGTTTGGAAGATGTAAAGAATGAAGAGGTTGATGATGATTTTTTTGATAAGCCTAAGAGAAAGAAAAAAAATAAAAATAAGAAACAAAAAAAGAAAGTTAAAAAAAATAATGGTTTTATAACTACAATATTAATGATTTTATGTATAGGTATTGGAGTTGGGCTTTCTTATTGTTATTATGAAGTCTATGGAAATAAATCCTCTAAAGATAAGAAAAATGCTGTTGTATTAGAAGATAATGAAGAAGAATTATTACCTGATGGTGTTTTCTCAACATCACTAGTAGAAAGTTATGATGCTTATAATTCAAATAGTTCCGATATATATAACTCTTTGTATAGTAAAGATGAAATTAAAGTTAAAGATATTTCTTTGGATTATGTTAAAGATGTAGTGGTTAGAAGAGCTTTATATTTTAGTGATGACTATTCTAATATTTCTTTTTCTAAAGATAATTTTGATAGAGCATTAAAAGAATTATTTGGTGATAAAGTTTCTATATCAGATGATGATGTAGCGGGATTTAAATATGATAGTAAATCTAAGAAATATACATATGATGAAGATCGAGAAAAAAAGGAAAATACTTATAAATTAGATAGAAAAGTTGTTAAATCAATAAAAAAGAAAAACTCTATTGAGATAAATGTAGCTGTTTTATTTACTTCTGCAAATAAAGTCTATAAAACTCCTAATGATGATAGTGTTATTGATGGAGTTAAAGTATCAGATTTTGATATTGATAAAGACTATACAAAATTAAATCAATATAAATATACTTTTAATTATGATAAAAGTAGTGATAATTATATTTTAGATAGTATAGAGTTAATTAAGTAGGTGATTTTTACTTTCTTTTTTATAAATTTTATGTTATTCTATGGGTATAAAATCAGTTACAAGGAGAAATGAAAAAATGAATGAATCTATAATAAATGAAGTTAATGAAAAGATGAAGAAGGCTATAGAAGTTTATGAAAACAGACTTAAAACAGTTCGTGCAGGGCGTGCTAATCCTTCAAGTTTAGATGGTGTTTTTGTTGAATATTATGGTTCTAAAACACCTTTAAAGCAGCTAGCAACAATATCTGTGCCTGAGGCAACACAACTTCTTATTAAACCATTTGATAAAGGGTGTCTAAAGGATATAGAAAGAGCTATTTTTGAATCTAATTTAGGATATACTCCTAATAATGATGGTGAAACAGTTAGAATAGTTATACCTGCTTTAACAGAAGAAAGAAGAAAGGAACTTACAAAACAAGTAAAAGCTATGAGTGAAGATGCTAAAGTATCTATTAGAAATATTAGGCATGAAGGTATAGATAATGCTAAAAAGCTAGAAGTTTCTGAAGATGAAGTTAAAGAAATGGAAAAGGAAATTCAAGATTTAGTTAATAGTTCAAATAAAAAAATAGAAGAAATTTTGAAAACAAAGGAACAAGAATTACTTACTGTTTAATAAAATCCAATATTGGATTTTTTTCTTTGTAAAAGTTTATATTTTTTTGAATTTATTATTCAAAAAACATTTGTATTATGATATAATTAATCTATATAATATTTGTATGTAGGGTAGGAATTGTTATGTCTAAGAAAAAAGTAAATGTTAGTGAACATTACCGTAAGGTAAATATTGATTATAATGATAAAAACAATAGATTTAAGAGAGAGTATGTCAAAATAATTTTATTTGCTTTCTTTTTGTTGTCTATTGTTGTTGGTGCTAGTTATGCACTTTTTACAAATACATTATATGGTAAAGAGAATGTAGAAGTAACATCGGGTACATTTAAGATAGATTTTAAAGATGGTAACATTATTAATCTTGATAATTCTAGTCCGATATCTGATGTAGCAGGATTGCAGACAACTCCATATACTTTCGTTGTAAATAATACTGGTAGTCTAGATGCTAAATACAATATCAGTTTAGAAGAAAAAGATAATGGTGTTGATGCTCTTGATCGAAAATATGTTAAGTATAGTCTAAAAGAAGGAGACGGAGAATGGAGTCGTCCTGCTTTGCTTTCAAATGGTCTTACTTTAACTGCTAATAAATTACTTTCTAGTGGAAAAAATGAAACCTTTCAATTGAAAATATGGCTAGATGAAGCTGCACCTAATGAAGTACAAGGAAAAAAATATGGTGCTAAGATTGTTGTTAATGCAGTACAAACAAATTCTAATTTGATTAATATTTCAATACCAATAATTAATATTAATGGTAATAGTGAAATTAATATTGAAGAAGGTGCTACTTTTACTGACCCTGGTGTTGGAGAAGTTAAAGGTAGTGATGGAAATAAAATAGATATATCAAAAGTTTCTACAAGATATGAATATTTTGATGGAGAAAATGCAGTAACTGTGGATAGGATTGATACATCTAAGATAGGAATTTATTATATCTATTATGAATTGTTTGATAACGATGGAAATGTTTTAACAACTACTGTTAGAACAGTAAATGTTTATCATAAAGATAAAATACCGCCAACTATTTCTTTGATCGGTGATGAAATTATTAATTTAAAATATGGTGAAGAATATCAGGAATATGGTGCGATGGCATCTGATAATGAAGGTGGTAACTTAACTGATAAAATAATTATATTTGGAGAAGTTAATAGTAAAAAAGATGGTACATATTTAATTAAATATTTTGTTCGTGATAATACTGGTAACTTAGCTAGTGTTACTAGAACTGTTATAGTCGGTAAGAAAACTGGTAAAGTAGAAAGTAATATAGAAGAGATAATTGATGATAAGGATTCTACTGAGGCTGGTATTAAGATTGATACAAAAGTTGATTCTGATACTGATATTGATAAAGTAACTTATGCTATTACTACAACTAAAGAAAAACCTGCTAATAAAGATTTTAAAACTTTAGAAGAATTAGAAAAGATGGGAAAATATAAAGATGGTAAGTTTGTCATTTTAGAAAACGGTACATATTATATTTGGATTCGTGATGAAAAAGGAAATGTTACAAATAAAAAGTTTACTATATCAAATATAGATGAAACTAAGCCTGAATGTGTTATGGATGCACCTAAATACGTAGGTGTTGATGCAGAGCAAGATATTACAATTTCTTGTACAGATGTTGTGGGTATTAAGAAAAGTTATTTAACTGATAAAATGTTTAATATAGATAATAGCAATGTTTCTATTTCTAGTATAAGTGCTCCAGAAGAAATTAATGGTGGATATCAATATGTTGTTACAATAACTGGTAAGAAAACAGGAGAAAGTAAAATATCTTTAAAGAAAGATTCTATATTTGATAATGCGAGAAATGGTAATACAGAAATTTCTACTTCTGTTAAAGTTTCACAAATTACTTTGAGTGAAAGTAAAACTACATTAGATGTTTCTACTAATCCTACTTATAAAATAAAGGTATCTGGAGTAAATTATGGAAAATTAATGTATACAGGATATGACAAAGATATTATTAAAGTAAGTTCTGATGGAGTTGTCACTGCTTTAAAACCTGGATCTACTAGTATAGTTGTTGTTGAAAAGAATGGTTATGCTAGTGCTACTTTAAAAGTTGATGTAAGTAATACTTTAACTGCTACTTTCCATAAAAATGGTAATGGTGTTAAGTCTATTTCTAAAGATAAGCTTACATGTGTACTTACAAAGGATAATCCAGAAGAATGTAGTATTGATGCTCCTTCATTCGAGGTTTTAGATGGTTATACTGCTTTAGGGTGGAATACAGATAAGAATGCTCATGAAGGTAGTATGAAGGTTACTTTGAAAGATCATACAGATTTTTATACAATTAGTAAAAAAGATGAAGTTATTTATTCAGCTATATTTTATGCAAATGGAGCAACTTTGAGTGATGGTGAGGATACATCAACTACAACAATTGTTAAAAGCTGTTCTTTACCAGAAGTATATAATAACGATACTCAAATCACTAGTTGTGATATTGTAACTCCAACAATTACTGGTAGTCTTAATACACCTATTGTTCTTGGATATTCAAAAGGAAAATCTGATTCTACTAAACCTGACTTATTAATGAATACTACATTATCTTTAAATAAAGATTTAGATGGAACTAATTACTTTGCAATAACAAAAAATAATCCAATTACTTATCAAGTTAGTTATAAAAAGAATGGAGCAGGAGTTTTAGAAATAAGTAAAGAAAATGATAGTTGTACAATCCCTTCTACTTATAATGGAATTAAACAAGACACATCATGTACCGTTACTGCTCCTAGTATTAGTGTTAGCTCAGGATTTTCTGCAATAGGCTGGAATTTTGATGCTACAAGTCATAAAAGTGTTGTAAAAAATGGTGCAATTGAAATTAGTGAAGATAGCATTTTATATGCAATTAGTAGAAAAGATAGTTTAACTTATAAAGCTAATTTTCATAAATCTGGACTAGGGGTTGAATCAATAAATGCAACAACTGATAGTTGTATAATTCCTGAAGTATATAATAATGAAGTACAAGATACAAAATGTAAAATTAATTTACCTGGATATACAATAAAAGACGGATTTGAAGGATTAGGGTGGAGTCAAAATAAAGATTCTACTGAAAAAGCTGGTGGCAATGATGATACTGCTTTAAATGGTTATAGAATAATATCAGATGGAGTTTGGCTTGATCATGATAATACTGATTTATATGTAATTAGTAGAAGCGATAGTTATTATATTTCGATAAATGTTTCTGCTAATGGTGCTAAGTTATCTAGTGAGCAAAAATTAACGTGTGTAGTTCCTTCAGCTTATAATAATACAAAACAAGATACAACATGTAATGTTGATATGCCAGAAATTATTCGTGATAATTTTGAAATATATGGATTTAGTATGGACAAAGATGTTCAAGATGAAAAAACAGAATTTGCACCTAATAATGGTGTGTTTGCAATTAGTAAGAATGAAGATGGAAAAACATTCTATGCTATTACAAAACGTTTGGTTACAACTACTTGGGATGGTAATGGAGCAAATACTTCTAAAACATTAGATAGTTGTGAAATTTGGAATAATAGAACAACATGTAGAGTTACAACACCAGAAATAACAAGAGATAGTTATGAGATACTAGGATGGAAGAAAATTGAAAATGATGGTGATAATAATTCAACTACTGCAGATGTTGGAGTTAATACAAGTATAAATGTTAGTGAAGATTATACTTATAGTGCAATAACTAGAAAGAAAATAACTGCAACATTTAATAAGAATGGTGCTGTTACTCAAACAAATGAACAAGGTGAAAAAGTAACCGATGAAAAAGTCACAAGAAGTTGTATTCGTTATAATAAAATGGAAAGTTGTACTGTTACTTCACCTGATATAGAAGCAGATAGTAATACCCCAGTAAAAGTTCATTATCAAAATGTAAAAGATGAAAATGATACGTGGGATTATAATACTGATAAGGAAATTAGTAGTGATGTTGAATATAAAGCAATAACTAAAAATAATCCTATTACTTATTATGTGACTTATCAAAAAAATGGAGTAGGTGTTACTAAAATAGGTAAGGAAAGTGATAGTTGTACAATACCTTCTACTTATAATGGTAAGGAACAAAATACTTCTTGTACAGTTGATGCACCAACTATTGATGTAGAAAGTGGTTATACAGCAATAGGTTGGGATTTTGATGCTACGAGTCATAATAGTGCTGTAAAAAATGGAAAGATTACAATTACAAATGATAGTGTCTTATATGCAATTAGTAGAAAAGATAGTATAACATATACAGCTAATTTCCATAAAAATGGAGTAGGAGTTAGTAAAATATCATCTACTAATGATAGTTGTACAATACCAGAAGTGTTTAATAATGAAGTACAAGATACAAAGTGTAAGATAGGATTACCAACAATAACAGTTACTGGTTTATATTATGAATTAGGTTGGAGCCAAGATAAGGAAGCAACAACAAAAGCTATAAACTCTGATGATACAGCTTTAAATGGTTATAGAGAAATAGATGATGGTGTATATCTAGATCATAATACAGACTTATATTCTATATCTAAAAAAGATCAATTAGATTTAAGTGCTGAATTCTATGAAAATGGTACGACATTAATAGGAGAAAAAGTAGTTTCTTGTACATTAAAAGAAGTCTATAATAATGAAGTAAGAGCTGATAATTGTATTCTTGATATACCAACAATTCAAAGAGATAATTTTGATATTATAGGATATAATACTGATTCTAATGGTAAAACTAATGATGATAGCATTGATATGAAGGCTCATCAAATAAATATTGATAAAAATAATAATGATAATAAATATTATGCAATATCAAAAAGAAAAATTGATATAACATATGATAAAAATGGTGTAACATCACTTACTAAAGATAGTGATACTTGTACTATTTGGAATGCAGCTACTAGTTGTGAGATTACAACACCAAAAATTACAAGAGATGGTTTTGAAATTCATGGATATAGTACAGATAAAGATGCAACTTCTGAAAGTGATGATTTAGTACCTCATAATTCAAAATATTCGGTAGATGAAAATCATAAATACTATGCTATTACAAGTAAATATATAGAAGATAAATTCTATATAAATGGTGCATTAGGACTTACTAATGTAGCAGGTAAAATTGTTAATACAGATGTTAGCCGTAGTTGTACAATCTATAATAGAGAAACAAAATGTAGTATTACAACACCGGCTATAGCAGCTAGTTATAATACACCAGATATTGTTGGTTTTGCTACTAAGAGTAATGCAACAGTTAAGGACTTAGATCCAAATCAGACTATTGATGTTACAGATAAAGTTGATTATTATGCTATAACTAAGAAAGATGCTATAACTTATAGTACTTTATACCACAAGGATGGTATTGGTGTAACGGCTATAGAAAAAACTACTGATAGTTGTACAATTCCAACAGTATATAACGGTATGAAGCAAGATGATTATTGTACAGTAACTCTTCCTAATATTAGTGTTGAAAATGATCAGTATGAAGCATTAGGTTGGAGTCAAAATGCTGATGCACAACAAGAAGTGTTGAGTAATGATTATAGTGCAGTTAATGGATATATGGGAATAGGTCAAAAAATAAGATTAGATAAAAATATATCATTGACTTCTATAGTACGTAAGAAAACTATTACTTTAAAAGGATACTTCTACAGAAATGGTGCAAAATCATTAACTTATAGTTCTAATGGTAGAATTGTAGATAGTACAGATGATGTGGTTACAGTTACATGTGATTTGGAAGCTACTTATAATAATCATAAACAAGCAACAAGCTGTAGTATAACTTCACCAATAATAAATGCAAGTGAAAATACTCCAGAGGTTATTGGTTTTGCTAATAATAGTACTGATATATTAAAAAGTTTAGATCCAAATAAAGTATTTGATATTACGAGTGATGTAACGTATTATGCAATTACAAAGAAGAGTAGTATTACATTAAATGCTAACTTTAATGCTAATAATTCAACTATTTCTGATACAGCAGAAAAAAGATGTACATTAAAAGAAACTTATAATGGTAATAAACAAGATACTACTTGTAGTGTTACACCTCCTAAGGTAACAGTTCCTAGTAATACACCTGATTTCTTAGGATGGAATTTAAATAGTAATGATCAAAAGAATAACACAAATTATAATTTAGATAATAACATTTTAACTTTATCTGAAGATGTAAATGGTAATATATGGTACGCTATTACTGAGAAAAAGGAAGTATATTACAATGTAAATTATAAAATAGGTGATCATGTTAAGAGTATTTCAAAAAATAGTGGTAGATGTAAGATTGATGCTACTTATAATGGAGAAGCTCAAACAAAAACATGTATTATTGGAGAAAAGGATACAGAAAATAATCCTATTATAACGGCAGATGTAGGATATACATCATTAGGATGGAGTCAATTAAAGGGAACAACAGTTGGTTCTCCGGTTGTAGTTTTAACAAAAGATAATATGACATTCTATGCTAATGCATCTGCAAATCATTACAATATTGAGTTCTATACAGATGATCATATATATCATACAATTTCAGCTACTTATGATGAAGCATTTACATTACCTACAATAAAATCTATTAGTTTAACTAAGAGAGGATATACATTTAAGAAATGGATATCTGAAGGAGTAGATTATGCTGATGGAGTAAAGGTTAGTAAAAACTTAGCTAGTGAAGAGGGCGCTAAAGTAAGATTTGATGCTGTATGGAGTGATGAAGAAAAGCCAGTATGTAGATTTACAACAATAGGTTCAACTACAACCCTTAATACTACAACAGCAAGATTAGAGTGTACTGATACAGGTAGTGGAGTTGTTAAGACAACATTACAACCATCTGATTTTTCGGTATCAGATGCTAAAGTAGGAAAGGTCGTATCAGTAGCAAGTCCAGTTGAAATGACTGATGGCTATTATTGGGATTTGACAGTTCAAGGATTAAGTGTTGGTTCATTTGATATTACGTTTGGAGCTAATAAAATTTCAGATTCTGATCAACATTATTCACATGAAATAACTACTAAAAACTTTAATGATCAGGTTACATCAACTTCTAAAGTGAATGTAGCAGGACGTGTTTATTCAGTAAATTATACAAAAGGAAATTATGTTAGTGGTATTTCTTCAACAACAGGGGCATGTACAACAACAGGTTCTAATATAGCTTGTAATGTTGTACTACCTGGTATTACAGCTAATAGAGGATATACAGTTAGTGGATGGTCCAATGGAAGTACAATAACAGATGTTGGTGAAAACTATGAATTAAATGAAAATAACACATCATATAGTGGTCAACCAACATCAAGACAAACTTTAACTTTAACAGCAATAGCAAAAGATATTACACCACCTGTATGTAGTATTAGTGAGAATACAAGTAATTGGACTCAATCAGCAATATTAAGTATTTCAGCTAGTGATGATGGTAGTGGTTTAGCTAATGATGCTTATTCTTGGACTTCTAAGACTACTGGATTTACCTCTGATAATACTACAACTGTTAATAAAAATACTACTTACACTGCTTATGTTAAGGATAAAGATGGTAATGTTGGCAGTTGTTCTAAGACTATTTCTAATATTGATACTACTAAACCTGTGTGTACCTTTGATAATCCTTCTGATACCACTATTGTTTCTGGTAATACTGCAACTGTTAAATTAAGCTGTACAGATACTCAAGGTGGTATTACAGATGTTTCTAGAAATCTATCAGCTAATAGTTTTTCTATTACTAATTCTAGTGGTGCTACTGTTAGTTATGCTAAGATAAAATCAGTTTCAGCTCCGACAGCAATTACTAGTGGTTACTCTTATGATGTTACTATTCAGGGTGTATCTTATGGTGACTTTGTTCTTAACTTATTGGGTGATAATATTATAGATGCGGCTGGTAATGCTAATAACAGGGTTACGTCTAACTCTATGACAGCTTATAATAAAGCAGAAGTTGGTACTTGTAACCCAGGATTGGTATATAATGGAGGATCTCAAACTTTGGCAAGTGGTGGAACTGGTATTTCATTTGCTAATAATTCTCGTATTAATCAAGGCAGTCAAGAAGTTACTATGACACCTACTACGGGCTATATGTTTAGTGATGAAGCTTCTTCTAAAACTACAGATTGTAGTATTTCGAAAAGAAGTGTTACATTTAAAGCCAATGATTCTTTAAATATCCCATATGATGGTAATGAACATACTAATCATTCTGCTAGTGTTACTGATGGTAGTTTAGTTAATGGGCATACTGCTTCATTTACTTTTGATTCAAATAGTAAATTAACAAATGTTGGTTCTGTTTCTAACGTCATTACAGCAGTTGTAATTAAAGATTCAAGTAGTAATGTTGTTACAACTAACTATGATGTTAAAACAACTAATGGTACACTTCAAGTTATCAAGTCTGCTTCTACCAATCCAACGTTAACAGCATATAGTGGTACTTATGATGGTAAACCTCATTCTATTGGTGTTAGTGGAGGTAGTGGTGGTACTATAAAATATAGTACTGATAAGAGTACTTGGTCTACTGAGAATCCTACAGTAACTGATGCAACTAATAGTGGGGCTGTAACAGTTTATGTAAAAGTGTTTGGAGATAGTAATCATAATGATTCAAGTATTATTTCATCGACTATTACTATTTATAGAGCAAGTTCTTCAATTTCATTTACATCAAGAGGAGGAACATATAGTGGTAGTGTAATTGGTGCTACAGCATCTGGATTAGGAAGTATAACATATACATATTATTCAGATAGTGGATGTAAAACAGCTATATCAACACCAATAGATGCTGGAACATATTATGTACAAGCAAAAAGTGCTGGTGATGGAAATCATTATGGAGCAACATCATCATGTTCATCGCATGTGATTTCGAAAAAACAATTAACTGTATCATGGAAATCTGGTGACACCTTTACATATGACGGTAAGGAACATTCAAGAGAGTTAACGTCTTCTGCATTAACAGGAGTTAATTCAGAAACGGTAAATTTAACAACAAGTGGTAAAGGTGTTAACGCATCAGATAGTGAATATACAACAACAGCAAGTATTTCATCAGTAACAGGTGGTAGAGCAAAAGCAAGTAACTATTCACTAACTAATTCAGCTGGTAAATTTAAAATAAATAAGGCTAGTTCAACAACAACATTTAAATCAACCGGAGGAACATATAGTGGTAGTGCAATTGGTGCTACAGCATCTGGATATGGAAGCATAACATATACATATTATTCAGATAGTGGTTGTAAAACAGCTATATCAACACCAATAGATGCTGGAACATATTATGTAAAAGCAAAAAGTGCTGGTGATGGAAATCATTATGGAGCAACATCATCATGTTCATCGCATGTGATTTCGAAAAAACAATTAACTGTATCATGGAAATCTGGTGACACCTTTACATATGACGGTAAGGAACATTCAAGAGAATTAACGTCTTCTGCATTAACAGGAGTTAATTCAGAAACTGTAAACTTAACAAAAAGTGGTACAGGCGTTAATGCATCAGATACTGAATATACAACAACAGCAAGTATTTCATCCGTAACAGGTGGTAGAGCAAATAAAAACAATTATTCGCTAAGTAATAGTTCAGCTAAATTTAAAATAAATAAGGCTACACCAACTATTTCGATGGATACTATTTCTTCTCCGATAGTTGGTACTACGCAAACATATCATTACTATTATAATGGAAATGGTACTGTTTCTTGCTCTTCATACTCTACTGAAACAGCAACATGTTCTGTAAATACTACTAATAAAACGGTTACCTTAAAATACATAAAGACTGGTTGGAATAAAATAATTTTATCAGCAACGAGTACTACAAATTATAATAGTGCAAGTACATCAGCAATTTCGTTCACTGTGTTAGGTGCAACTAGAACAGCTACTGTCTATGCTAATGGTAATACATTAAGTACTCCTGGTGAATGCTCTGCATCTGGTTCTAACAGAATTTGTTCTTGTACTTCATCAGGTACTTCTACTAGTTGTAATGTGACTTTACCTACTGTTTCTAACAGTACTACTCCTTCTGTTTGTGGTTACAGTGGTTCTTCTTCACCGCCAGGAAATTCTTCATGTAGTATTTCTAGTGGTGCTACAATAACTTTGAGTAGTTCTCCTAGTTATTACGCTCAGACTTACAAAAATAGTAAAACATATAAAGCAAGTTTTGAAAAGGCTAGTACAGGTATTAGTTCTATTGGTTCTAATTCATTATCGTGTTCTATTCCTGCTGTATATAATGGTACTGCTCAAGCAAGTTCTTGTAATATAACTTTACCTAGTATTACAGTTGCAACGGGATATGCATCGCCTGTATGGAGAAATACTCAAGATCTTGGTACTGATCTGCAACCTAATACCAGTAAAAGTATTTCTGATGATACATCATTTATAGCCACAGCAACAGTAAAGGTTCCACCAACAATTAGTATATTAAGCCAAGCGGGTGCTAATACGTTGGATCAGTTTTCAAATTATACAAATAATTCTGGTTGTAAAAATGCTCCGTATACAACTGTTTCGGTTGTAATAAAACCTAGTCTATCTTCTCTTTATACTAGTGGCACACACACTGCTACATTAAAGATAGGTGGGAACACAATAACTACAGCTAATATAAGTAATTATTCATCTACATCAGGAGCAACATCGGACCGAGCTAAGGTTGAGTTTCAAATAAATTGTGGTCTTACGGTGTTTTATGCTAGTACTGGTAAGGTAACTGTTGATATTCCTTATGGTGTATTTGTTTCAACGTATTCTGGTGCATACAATAAAGCTACTACGTTAGATACGGGATATTCAAAAACAGTGCATTAATCAGTAATATTTTACACAAAAAATTTTATAAACATAATTATTATTGGAAATATAAAGAGAACAATGTTCTCTTTTATTATGTCTTGAAATGAAAAAATGATAGGGAACCTACTATTTTGGTGAGATGAAGAACGATTACATAGAAAATACTTATTTCATATATGACGAAATTATCAATATTACATAGTCTTTGCATCTAGACAATTTTATGTGGTTATAGGGGGATATATATGTTAGCAAAGTAGAATAAGTGTATTGTTATTTATTTAGATAGAAGGATATTATGCGGGTACTGTAACAATTAATAAAAATACAATTAAAAGTTATATACAAAACTCAAAATAGAGTACAAAGAAAAAAATTAATGGAATAAATTTTGGATGAGTAAGTTTCAGTTCCATCACAATTGTAAGAGTAACTATTTAAATCATTAATCTGATAAATTAAAACGTATTACTACTATCATCTGTTTATAGGAAATTGTAATTCAATATGATTAGTAGGGAATGTTAAACTATTAAAAGAACTAAAAATTTTGGGATAGATTTTTTTTATTAATTTTATTATAATAATTTTGGAGGGTTTGTTATGGATGATTTAGAAAAATTAGTTAGAGATAACTTATTTTGTGATTTATATAATAGTGTACTAAATGGTAGTGAAGTAACTGATGAAGAAAAAGAATTTTTAATTTCCGAGATTGAAAATTATATGAAAAACCAATTGATGACAACTGAAGAAACATTTCATAAATTTAAGTCTATGCTTCCTTTAATTCCGTATTTGATAAAAAGTTTAGATTTTGGACCTGGTTATAGAGAGAATTATCTTGGTGTACGAAAAGGAATGAAACAAGTAATTGAACATAAAAAATTAATACTTGGTGGTGTTAAAATCACTTATAATAATATGAGTGATAATAATATTTATACTTTAGTAAAACAGAGTAGAGAAAATGTAGTATTTGATGAATTTTTTAGTAATTATATTGATAAGTTTTATGATAATTTAACTAGTGAAAATCCTGATTATGAATATGGTGTTGGTAAATATTTTGCTAAGCATATGGATAAGACTAGAGGAAAAATATTGACCTTGTCTAGACAGTATCAAAGATAGATTTATTATATTTGTATAGTAAATCTTTTTTTTTATAAAATCTATAAAAAAATGTAGAATTATGATATCATATTAATAGTATGATAGGAGTGAGAGTATGAATAA
>ERZ773139.432-NODE-432-length-57329-cov-7.448842_pt1 | contig 57329 bp, 52 predicted proteins | sample MGYA00580854_ERZ773139 | MGnify/ENA primary metagenome ERZ773139 (study PRJEB29015, sample SAMEA2737809) | human gut metagenome | biome: human gut; feature: human-associated habitat; material: faeces | place: China | collected 2012 ...
CCATGCGCACTTTGCAATGGGTATAGGCGTGATTGCCCATTTCCACGCCGATCCAGCGCCGTCCCATTTTTTGTGCGACGGCAGCGGTGGTACCGGAACCGAGGAAGGAATCAAGAACCAAGTCACCGGGGTTGCTCCCCAATGTCAGCACGCGTTCGATTAGTCGTTCTGGTTTTGGTGTCGCAAAAACAGACTGCTCATTGAATTGCTTAACTTCCTCGCGAGCCTCATGATTATGCCCCACTTCATCAAATCGCCATACTGTACGAGCTGGTATGCCTTGTTGACGTAGGTCGCATAGAAATGTTTTGCGGGACGGAATAGCCGTTCCATCTTTACCGAACCAAATCTCGTTATTATCGTCCATCTTGGCCAGAGATTCAGCTGAATAACGAGAGAAAGTACCTGCGGGCGGTGTGAAAATTACGCCATTTTTGAAAGTATATGAAAATGCAGCAGAAGCGGCAGACCCGCTCTTTGCGTGGAGAGGAGTCGCTTTCCAGGGACCTTTGGGATGATTGTCGGGGTTTTTATAAGCTTTGTCCATTTCTGCTGTCCTAGGCAATCTATTAGGAAACCACACGGTTTTGTTTAACGCATAAACAAGAACAAAGTCATGATTGTCTGACAACCACTTTGCATCATTTGCGATTGTGTACTTCTTTTCCCAAATGACTGTACTCACAAAATTTGAGCGACCAAATATCTCATCACAGAGGACTTTAAGATAGTGTCCTTCATCATCGTCGATGCTAACCCAAATGCTACCATCTTTTGCAAGAAGGTTTCGCAGTATTTGCAACCTTGAGCGCATCAGATTGAGCCAAATACTGTGCTCCAGATTGTCATCGTAGTGTTCAAAGGCAGAGCCGGTGTTATACGGCGGATCGATATAGATGCACTTTACCTGTCCGGCATACTTGGCTTCCAGAGCCTTGAGTGCCAGCAGATTGTCCCCGTGGATCAGCATATTTTCCGTGTCCGGGTCAGCCGCCGTATTGGAAAGCTCCGTATTTTCAATCAGCAGCCGTGGCTCCACCCGAATCGGCTCGTCCTTGCCGTACCATGTCAGTTCCAGCTTGTTAGCCATTGGTCGGCCACCCCTCTTTCACGGCAAGCGCCTCAAGTTGTTTCCCTAAATTATATCGGATATCGGATTCCGTTACCTGGTCAAAAGGACGAACAACCGTTGTTGGCAGCGCCTTGATTGCGACAAGAATATCCGGGTGTTGTGCATTGTTCTGCACAATTTGCAGTTGCGCAGAACTACGGTCAAATGGGGATTTCTGAAGTTCGTTCCATGTATCCAGAATATCCTTTTCCAAGGGGGTAATGCACCTTGCCTGGCGCAACCCCTCAATCAATAAAGAGAAATCCATTATTCACCCTCCACTGTATTCGCAGTAAGCATTTCGTCCGGTAAATCCCTCACTTTTACGGAAACGGACACGCTTTTCCCACTTTTTAAGGTTCCTTGCTCCTGGCCGCGAGCGAACTCCATGCGCAAAACGGCAGCTATCGTTTTTTGCCCGAAATCATCAAGCAAGGAGTATTTACGCATCACATCCTCGTACTCCTCCTGCATTGCCCAGTTTCCCAGTTGTGCGACTTCCATGTCGTTCAGTTTGGCTGGGGTCGGATCATCGGACGTACCAAGAATATAATCGATCCGTTTATCAAAAACCTGCGTCAGTTTTTCAAACATCTCAAAGCTGGGCTTGCGTTTTCCGGTTTCCCACATGGCCACAGTACCACTGGACACACCAAGTGCCGTAGCAAGCTCAATCTGTGTCATGCCTTGGTCTTTCAGTCGTTCAGGAAACATGGTTCTCAAACCTCGTCTTGGATTTCACTCATATTATATTACTATAAGTGAGTTTTGTCAAGTTGCCAGTGAGAATGGATTCTATAGGGTTCTACAACCGTATAAAAATCTTTAAAAAATTTCTGTTTTGCTATTGACTCGGATAACGCAAAGTTATATGATGCGAGTGAGAAAGGTGAGAAACGTATTTCTCATTCGCGGATGTCAACCAGGAAAGGCTGTTTCCCGCACTTTCGGGAGCAGTCTATATTTTTTCAGAAGGAAGCAATGAACTTGAAAGACAGAAAACGCCAGCGTGAAAACCGCCGCATCAAGCAGCGAGAGAAACTCATCGATAAGCGAAACGACTGCGGCGTGAAAGATCTTACCGCTTACAATGCAGTCCGACAGATCATGACAAACGGAAAAACCAATATTGTGTTGACGTGACCACCTATGAAAATCCATGCGAGATTTTTGAAGGTGGTATTTTTGCGCCCAAATTTACAGAAATGGAGGTATGAAGGATATGGAAAAGACAACGATGAGCGTACAAGAGCTGTCATCGCAGCTGGGCATATCCTTGCCAACGGCGTATGAGCTTGTGAAATCGAAGGGCTTCCCGTCCATCCGCATCGGCACGAGGATCCTTATTCCGGTCGATGCTTTTCGGGAATGGCTGATCATCACTTCAAACAAGCAGGAGTGAGCGTCGTGAAATTAACGCAGAGAGAGGAGGTGACGGTGAAATGCACATGGACGAGTTGAAGACTTTTAAAAAGATCACCGGCGGCGACAGCCTCTATGCCGAGTTCAAAGGGCAGCAGGCGTTTGAATTCATATACAACGACCTGCTCTGGTTCTGTATGAACCGGCTTCCGAAATTCGGCGGCGACGATGACCAGCGGGTATATAACCGCATCATGGTCGTCCGCTGTCCCAACGTCATCCCGAAGGAGCAGCAGGACAAGCGGCTGCTGGACAAGTTGTACGCCGAGCGCGGCGGCATCGTTTACAAGGCGATCCGGGCGCTGCAAACGGTCATCCGCAACGGCTATCGCTTTTCAGAGCCAGAGAGCTTCACGGCGGCGCGGGAACGGTACATGAGCAAAAACAGCACCGTAGTCAGCTTCTTCGACGAGTGTATGTGTCCGTGGCCGAAGGGCCGGATCAATCCCCACTGCACCACGGGCCGTATCTATCGGGTCTATCAGGCGTGGTGCCGGGAGAACAACAACGGCTTTGCTAAGACCGCAAAGGAATTCCGCGAGACCCTTGCCGCCCATCTCGGCTGCTCCTACGCCGACATGACCACACGGCAGAAGGGCAACACCTTCTACAAGGATTATTCGCTCACGCTTGAGGCGAAGGAACAATACGCACGGGAGTACGGCTATGACGGCGCTGAATTCCTGTGATCCAGGTAGCAGAGGTAGCAGTACAGGTAGCAGCCTTTTTCACAACTGCTACCCGCAAAAAGCCTTATGCCGCAAGGGTTTCCGGCCTCTGGGTAGCAGTACTTCAAACTTCTCAGCCGAAAAAATCCTTGTTTGGATGTAAGTTAGAGATTTGCCTCCAAGTAATGATTGCCGTGGGCATAAACACAGCGGTAACTGCTACCTTTGCTACCTACGCTGCGAAAAGCCTTGTAATTACTGAGCTTTCCGGGGTGGCAGTACCCGGAAATGCTGCTACCCGTGTTGCTACCCATTGCTACCCGCAGCATCAATTCAGGAAGGAGGAAAACAGATAATGGTACATTACCCGTCACTGCCGGAGCTGAAAAAGGTTCTCGACGAAAACTACAGCATCCGCACCATCGACTTGGAGAAGTGCCTGTACCGGGATTTCGGTAACGGCTTCAATGTGGAGATCAGCGGATGCAGCCGTGCCAACCGGAAGTGTCCGGCTACGCTTTGCCTCTGCCATGTGACGCGTGCAAAACATCATATGATGTGTCGGTTGAGGAGTCAATAATTTTGGAATATCCGCTAGAGTCAACCATTTTCACAGTGTATTCTGATGCTCCGGTTGAATTCCATGAAAATCGCTTATAGTGATTACATCCGTTTTTTAGAGAGTATTCACTGTCAGAGATTGAACTGTTTGAGGATGGTAAAATATATTCCGTATAGCTGCTTTTGCGCGGAAAATAGCATGTTTTTCCATTTTGGTCCACAAATGAATAAATGGTACTGCCGTCACTCATGTAATATGCATTGTAACAATTAATATCGTAAGCAGCGCTTTTTTCGCTAATTTGTCCATTTTTTGTTGTCAGGGCTGTTGAACTGTAACATTGCACGAATGTGTTTGCCGGTATCGTTACCCTCCATCTACTTCCATAGTAGTGGCAGGTTACCGATGCTGCGCTGGCTTTCAATTCCCCGATGCCCTCGCCGCCGACGGCGACCGCACCGAATACCATTATCATGCACAGCAGCAATGATAATGCGCTTTTGAGTTTCCGTTTCATTTTTCTGCCTCCTGAATTCATTTTTGAGCCTTTCCTCAGGGCGCACCTCGCCCTTATGAGAAACCCTCTCATGAATAAAGACAGAATTTCGCAAAATCGGTTCACAGATTTGTAAAAAAAATTTGTATTTTTCAAGTTTTTTTCGAAAAAACCCCGTTTGAAATTTCTAAACTCCAAAACCGAATGAAAATCGCCCCGGCTGTTCAGATTTTTATTGATTTGTCCGCAGCGGTATTGTATAATATTTAAACAGACCACAGAAAGGGGCAAAAGCATGAAAACTTTATTCAAAAACGGCACTGTATTCGACGGCAGCGGCAATGCTCTGTTTGTCGGCGACGTCCTTATTGAGGACAACAAAATTCTCAAGGTCGGCAAGTGCGACGAAGCGGCAGACGAGACGGTCGACGCAACCGGTCTTTATGTTTGCCCCGGCTTTATTGACGCCCATTCGCACAACGATTTCTTCTGCGACAGGGCGGACAGCGAGAAATTCTTCAGCCCGTTCATCAGGCAGGGCATCACCACCCAGATAACCGGCAATTGCAGCTTTTCGCCGTTCGGAACGGATGAAAATACACCCTACAGAGACAAGCTCGGTGGCGGCCTCTTTGAGTCGGAATTCACCGGCAGCCTCGCTTCCTTCCGCGAGAAGCTCACGGGCAGGCTCCATGTCAATATCGTGCCGCTCGTCGGTCACGGCTCTGTTCGTGCGGGCATCTGCGGCTATGACTCGACGCCGCTCACCCCGGAGCAGCTTAAAAATGAGATCGACCACGTTCATCAGGCGATGGAGGACGGCGCATTCGGCGGCTCGATGGGCTTCATGTATGAGCCGAACAGATACGCGACCAAGGAGGAGCTTTATGCCTTCGCGAGGGAGATAGCTAAATACGACGGAATTCTCACCGTCCATGCGAGAGCCTGCTCGGCGGTCAGCGCGGAATATCCGCTCATCACCAAGAAATCCCACCTCGAGATCGCACTCGACGAGATAGTTGATATCATGGAGCAAACGGGCGTTCGCACGGAGTACAGCCACCTTATCTTCACGGGCAAGAAATCGTGGAAAAAGCTCGATAAGATGCTGAATGTTTTCCACACCCTCAAAGCTCAGGGCAAGCCCATTGCATATGATAATTACGCATTCCATTACGGCGCGTCGGTCATCACTGTTGTGTTCCCCGAATGGTATGCAAAGCTCCCCAAGGAGCAGGCGAATTCACCCCTGAACCGCTTCAAGCTCAGCCTGACCATACTCATGTACCGCAAGGTGCTCGGCATCGACTGGGAGGATATGACCGTCGCGTATATCAGTGATGATCACCCCGAATACGAGGGCAAAACGGTCATTCAGCTCGCCGAAGAGGAGGGCGTGAAGCCACTGGATATGTATCTGAAGCTCGTTGAGCTCTCCGACCGCACAGGCAGGATCTATCTCGATAAATATTACAACGACACGATTGTGCGTACGCTCATGGAGGACGATATGTCGGTATTCATGACCGACGCATGGGTTGAGGAGAAGGGGAGGCAGAATATCGCGACCTTCCAGACCTTCCCGCAGTTCTTCCTGCTCGGCAGGCGCTGGAATATCGCCCCCGAGAAGATAGTCCGCAAAATGACGGGCGCAACCGCCGACCGCTACGGCATCAAAGAGCGCGGCTACCTCAAAGAGGGCTATAAGGCCGATATCAGCATTGTCGACCCCGCAAAGCTCAGCGTTGACGAATCCCGCCCCGACGCAGCCCCCGGCGGCATCCACAGCGTCTATATCAACGGTAAAGCCGTCCTGAAGAACGGCGAATATCTCGGCGGCACCAACGGCGAATTCATTCTGAAAAAGTAAACATAGTTAAAAGCGGTCACCGAAGGCGGCCGCTTTTTGTCAACGGAAAGGGAGATTATATGAAAGTTCTTATCATCAACGGCAGCCCGAGAGCGAACGGTAACACTTCCGTCGCCGTGCGTGAAGTCGAGAATGTTCTCAAAGCGGAGGGCATTGAGGTCAAGACCGTGCAGATAGGCGGCAGGGATATTCGCGGCTGCATAGCCTGCGGCAGATGCTCAGAGCTCGGCAAATGTGCGATAGACGATACCGTCAACGAGCTCGCGGGCGAATTCGAGAGCGCGGACGGTCTTATCGTCGCAAGCCCCGTTTATTATGCGTCGGCGAATGCTACGCTCATTGCCTGCCTCGACAGGCTCTTCTACAGCACTCCTTTTGATAAGACGATGAAGGTCGGCGCAAGCATCGTCTGCGCCAGAAGAGGCGGCTGCTCGGCGACATTTGACGAGCTGAATAAATACTTCACTATTAGCAATATGCCGATAGCCTCGAGCCAATATTGGAACAGCATCCACGGCAGAGTCAAGGGCGAGGCGGAGCTTGACGAGGAGGGCAAGCAGACTATGCGAACTCTCGCAAGAAATATGACGTTCCTGATGAAGAGCATTGCTCTCGGTAGTGAGAAATACGGTCTGCCTGAAAAGGAACCGCGCGTCGCAACGAATTTCATCGGCTGAGCAAGCACCCAAAGCTGTTAGACTGTCTAACGTTTAACACATAAACGATTTAAAACTATAAGCGGGAGAGGCCTAACTCTCCCGCTTGTTTTGATTTTAAGAGCTTTATGTGCGGTTGTATTAATACCATATGAATCCCAGAAGGAATATCCTGATAAGCGTTTGCCACCACGCATATTTGACATAGAGGGTCTCCGAGTCGACTGTTCCGTCCTCAAAAACGGCGGTAATAACCGTTGAGCCTATTCGGCGGGCGACGACCGTTCCGTTTGCATCAACACTTGCGACATTCGGGTCTGATGAGGTCCATTTGACCACATTACTGCCGTGAGAATCGATTCGATATATTGATTTGTACGGCACGAAGTCGGGAAGGTAAAAATAGCTTCGGTGGGTCGCATAGTCGAGCCCGAGCCATATGTTGTATTCGCCGTTATCCTCAATGAACAAGGTGCCTTCTTCTTTGTCATTTGAGCCGAATGTGCCTTCGGAAATATCCAATTTCCATTTGCTGATAAAGGTGCCTTTATCAGTATCGCTTTGCCCAATAAAATCAAATCCGAAATATGGAAGTGAATCGCTTTCGAATCGGAGCGTGCTGTCGGTATAGACGCTTTCAATGTAAAAATACACCGTGTCTATATTTCCTATATTTTCACCGCGCGGAGCAATAGAAACGGGAACGCTTATGGGGCAATTTAAGGACGCAACATTCACTGTGTTATCAAGCGTCAGTGTTTCGGTTTCTGTTATGTCATAGTCGGCATGTTCTTTGACATTGAAAACGAAAGAAGAGGCACCGCCGCATTCAAAATAAATGAAGTAGGTTTTGCCTTTTTCAAATTCGATTTTTCCGTCTACGACGTAGGTCAATCTGTCAAGCTTTCTGAAAAACGAACGTTCATAATAAGGTGTGCCGGCGGATTCGTTATAAAGATACATCCATACCGATCCGACGTCATCATCATCGGCAGGCGTATGCGTCACTTCAAAAGCAAGCTCGCCGTCCTTAGGAGCGACAAATTTATAGACAGGCGCCATATCGGATACCGTGACAGAGTCACCGGATGATATCTCCGGAGTGTCGTCCATTAAGGATGTTCCCTTGGAGCGCTCGACCGAGACGGTGTATTTATGCCCGAACCAATACGTTCCGCTCTCATCCTCGGCTAATCTGACCGAAACAGTCTTTCTCTCGCCTTTATCAAATGATGTGTAGATATAAGCGTCGCCGTTGATGAACGTTGCATTTGCGTTTTTGTCGTTTAATTCTATCGTATAGTCATTCTTGTCAATATCACGAATAATAAAACGATAATTGCCCTCTTCTTCCGCCGTGAAGCTGTATTCGTGGCAAGCGGCGGCCGAATAAAGTTTGTCATCAATCGGCTCATTCTCTTTAAGTTCAACGCTGTGTGAGCTGCCGTCATATTCGGCTATGTAAAAATTGCCGGATTCATAGCAGATAAGGCCGAAATAATATTCGCAGTCCTTCTTCAGATAATATGAATATCCGTTGCTTTTATTTGCGGCAACTCTTTCTTTATCTGCGTCAAACACGTTGACATGAATCCCGTTGTCGCTCTCAGCGCAATAAAATCCGTTCTTCTCCGGCACAAATCTGAATGCATAAACCGTTTCATAATCTTCGGTGAGCTCAACGTGCACCGTTTCGTTAAGGGTGATGTCAATGCTGTCTTTACACATATATTCGGCATAATTCATGGTCTCTATCTCAAAATCGACCTCTTTGCTGTCGGGGGAATTTACCACGATATGCATAGAGCGCGTAGAAGGCTCGTCGCCTTCGTAGAACCTGTAATCGGTGTAAACAGTGAAATAATAATACCTGTTCGGCTCGATCTCACTGCCGTTAACCGTTATGTCGATGTCCCCGCCGCAGACGATCCTGTAATATCCGCTGAAGTAGCTTTCGCTTTCAACGGAAAAGATGCTGTATGAATCGCCGGAGGTGCGGCTCTTTAAACAGTCGCCGGCCTCTATCCTTGTTGAAGTCCGCTCGTCATACAGAGTTTCGGTATCCGCCGTGACGGTGATTACGCCTGTTGCGGAGCTGCTCGAAAAGCCTGCGGTCAGGAATACGGAGTCACCCTTTGCTATGTAACAGGTTATGCTCTGTCCGCCGCTTGCGAGTACTGTGCCGAAGGGCGAATAAACCGTTCCCTGTGCGCCTTCACTGAGAGTGAAGGTGTATTCGGCACTGCCCGGTGAAGTGAATTTGAAGGTTTCTTTTCCGCCGGGTGAAGAGATGCTCGCTGAGCACGGAGTTCTCGCTTCGACGGTTTTATAAGAGCTGAATATCCCGTCGCCTGTGCCGTATTTTTTCAGAGTGTTGCTTTCGAGTGAAGCGAGCGCTGCGTGCGCCCAACAGCTGCCGAGAAATCCCTGATCTTTAACTGTCGAAACATAGCCGTAATCACGCAGATCGTATTTTGCGGGCAAAGATACCGCCTTTTGAGATGCCGTGTCAAAGCTGTATTTCAGCGGGGAGGGAATGAGCTCGCCGCCGTCGGGGTTTTTAAGATAATCAATATAATCCTGATTGATCTTGCCGCCGAGTTTTTGTATTTCTTCTATTGAGTAAGTTTTGGTTGAGGAATACTCTCGATTCTCATTGTCAATACCGAAGTAGCTTTTAAGCCCCTTGCCCGGAGCCATCATTCTGTCTGGGTGGTATGACGTGAAAGCCTTGATCGACCAGTTTGAGTTCTCAAGGCTGTCATAAAGGTCGATGATAAGATTTTTCGATGAATAATAGCTTTCGCCGCGATTCCCGCGAACTCCGGGCACATATGACACTTCCGCAGTGTACTGCTCTGCTATGCCGAGAGCGCCGTCGAGCTTTAGCACTATGGCGAATCTTGTGCCCTTTTTAAGCGTATACTCCCTGTCAAGGTCAATGACCGAATAGCCGGGATTGCTAACCTTTCCTGAAGCTATTTTAACAGCTTTCGAGTTACGGCTGCCGAGCCTTGCGTCCTCGGGATTCCTATAATCCTCTACAAGATATACGGAATAGCGGGTGTTGCTGAAGGTCGTATGGAACGAAACGGCTTTAAGGGTTTCATCGCTGTTCAGTGCCTTGCCCTGCTCGGGAAACACGTTGAATGCGTAATCTATTTTGTCATATAATCCGTAAAACGCTCCGTTTGCACCGTATTCGTCATATTGATAAATTTTGTTGTAGCCGCAGTCCTTATCCGCAACGGTAAAAGCGGCAAATTCCTTGATGGATAACGGGCTGAATATCCTGTCTTCATATGAGATATAGATATATCCGTCATACCCGCGATCCGTGCCCCAACTGTTTTTGCACAGTATAGCTCCGTTCTTTTTCGGCTGAACGGGGAAATTCTCTTTCGGGTAATTATCGTCCCACCCGACCATCGTTACGGCGTGGCTCTTCCATTCTTCGCCGTCCTCTGTTTTGTAGAGCAGGGGAGTGCAATAATTAGAATCATCGGTCGTCTTGTCGGTGTAAGTGAACCCGCAATAGATCGCGCCGTATTCCATTACGGCGGATTTAACGGCGTTGATATCGTTGTCAATTTTGATAACGCCGTCCAAATAGGCAATGTTGCTCAGCTTTTTGTACTCAGCTTTGCTGTATAATGAGCCGTTGTACGCGTGAGCGTTTTCGCTTACGGGGCCTGCCCATGAGCTTAGATAGGCGGTTGCAAGAGAAGTGTTTCCGCCGTCCGAATAGTCACGATTGGTGTAAAAATCCGACCCGACGCTTGAAAGATAGGTTATCATGTTCATCTCGGAGAAATCAACGCTGCTTTGCTCGTTATGAAGCGGTTCTTCGGCTGCCAATGCGGAAAGAGCCGCTGAAAAAGCCGTAAGAATAATAATGGAAATAAGAACTACAGAAATAACTTTCTTGATTGTGTTTTTCATAAAAACAACCTCCTCATGTTTACTATATCAGAAAAAATTCCAAAATGCAAGAATAAATTTCACCGTCAGCCGCCCCGTCATCGACCGCAGAGTGACAAAAAGTGTATATGAGCAATAAGACCGAGAAGGGAGATGCTTCTCAGTTCGGTTATGCTGTATATCTGACTTCCGCAGCAAATATGCTGCTTTTGCTGCTTTATCGGCCTATTCGACGCATTCAGAATTCTCCGGATGAAAAAATTTTCAAATTATTTTAAAAGATATGCACTAACATGTTGAAATTTAGCAATGTTTGTGATAACATATGGTGTAAGAGCTAAAATATTACAATGAAAGAAAATGATATTAATGTTATCGCTGTATCTAAACACGATCGGCACGGAAGTTGAAAGAAAACGATTTGAGGAAGTTTATTACCAACACAGGAAGCAGATGGTTTTCATCGCAGATTCCGTAGTACACAATATGGATGACGCCGAAGACGTCGTCCAGGATGTCTTTTTTACGATCGCGTCGTCGCATATGGATATCCTAACCAAGATCGAGGACCCGACGGATCTGAAAAATTATATGCTCAAGGCGACCAAAAACAAGGCGATCAGCACGCTTCGGCGGCAAAAGATACAGAAAGAATGCGAAAATAAGTTTATTGATTTCAATTTGGAGTTCAATGATTCGGTGTTCGTCGAGAGCGTTTGCGCCAAGGTCGAGTATGACGAGCTGCTCGACGCGATTCGCTCGCTCGACGATAAATATCGTGAGGTGCTTTATTATAAAATCGTGCTCGATCTGTCGGTCGAGCAAATTGCGAGGACGGTCGATCGTACCGAGAGCACGGTTTGTAAGCAAATATACAGGGGCAAAAAAATGCTTGCGGAGATGTTAAAGAGAGGAGAAATGGCAGAATGTCTATGACGAGAAGCGAATTCAATATGGCTTTCAGCACGGTGATAGCGGAGGAATTTGCAAATATTCCCGATGAATCCGAGATCGAGGTCGAGTTCAGCGATGAATTCAACAGGAAGATGCAGGAGCTTATCGACAGCATAGGGGCGAACAACGGTCAGCAGCCGAAGAGCTGCCGTAAATCGCGCCTGAATATCAAAGGGCTCATTGCGCTGGCGGCGACCTTGGCGCTCCTGCTTGCGGGGCTGGTGAGCGTCAACGCCGCAGGGAATCCGATAGCGAATTTCATTGTCAAGACCTATGAAAACTTCAAAGAGATTCTGTTCGCGGGAGACGGCGCGGCAGAAATAGACCACGTTTATGCGTTCACGGAAGTGCCCGAAGGGTTTACGGAAACGGAACGGGTGCTGAATGACGATATGAGCTTCATGCGGTATGAGAATAACGAGACGGGCGCTGTGATTGAGCTGCATCAGACGGCAACAGATGATGCTTCATTTGCACTGGATAAAGAGAATATTAATTCAAGAATTTTTAGTTATAGAGGCAAAGAGATAATTGCGTGCTACTCAGAAACAGCTGGAACATACGATGCCTTTTGGACTGAAGATGAGTGTAATATAAAACTAATGTGTTTGGGGATTACTAATTATGATGAATTGTTTGATATGGTGAGCGCACTGGAGTGAAAACTTATATTTATCTTAAATAAGATACAGCCGTCACGAGGTGGCGGCTGTATCTATTTTATAAAATTTTATAAATAGTTTGTCCTAATTTTGACGATTAAAGCGTTGTAGGAGCTGAATGGGGGAGAAGAGGTGAAAAAATGCGGAAAAATATCATTAAAAGAGTTGTTTGTATCGCTGTTGCTTTCGTGATTGCGATGTCGACCTTCTCTGCGTTTGCTGCGGCGCAGATGGTCGAGCCGTATTTTAATAATACAATGGACGCATCCAATACGGTTTCGATATCTTCATCTGGAAAACTAACAATTAAAAATAACTTTTTGGCTTATGACAATTATTTCAGTAAAGCAATTATAACAACTTATGTAGAGAAAAAGGTTCTCGGTCTGTTCTGGAGCAGAGTGGATATCGGTCAGAACAATAATAAGTGGATTGACGTGATTTACGAAAGCCTGTATACCGGATTCCACTACTTCCAGCTGTCCGACAAGGGCACATACAGGGTGACGACCGAGTTTGTCGTGTATGGCTCCGGCGGCCCTGCCGATACCATCACAAGAACTGCAACCACCCAGTATAAATAACCCGTAATCACTAATCAATAAGGCACTTTTTGAAGCTACCCCCATGCTCAAAAAGTGCCTTTTGTTTTTAAATGATCGCCGGATAAGCTGTCGATTAGACTTTGACCCTGAATATGTGGTCTGCTTTGACGACAGCCTCCCCGATGCAATTGCCGAGCGGTTGTAAATTACCCTTCAATTTTCTTGTAAAATCGAGACAAGAATGCTATAATATAAAAAAATAAGCAAACGCAAGACAAAAGATGCGTGAAATTGTTGACTCCGATGTCGATAAAGTAAAAATATGATCGACACATTAAGGCTCCCGTAAGTGTTTCATACGGCGGGTTTTACGATTTGAATGTTAAAAGAGTCGGTGAAGCACAATGAAAATAGTTTGTTTTCATAATCCAAATGAGGAAAACGGATATTTAAGTAATTGGTATCCCAGTGAATTTACCGTGAACGATGTAGACTTTTCCTCAATGGAGCAATATATGATGTATAAAAAAGCCGTGTGCTTCGGGGACAAGGACACGGCAGTTAAAATACTTGCGACTGATGATGTTGCCGAAATAAAAGCTCTTGGCAGGCTTGTCGCAAATTATAACGAGAGCTATTGGAACGGCGTTCGTCAAATAATTGTTTTTGAGGGATTGATCGCGAAATTCTCTCAGAATGAGGACTTGAAATCGCAACTCAAAGCAACGGAAGATTGTATCTTGGCTAAATGTGCGGTCAAGGACAGAATATGGGGCATAGGGTTGTCAATGAATGATCCTGATAGACTTGAAAGGGACAAGTGGATTGGACAAAATCTACTTGGGTATGCCCTGATGATGGTGCGTGAACGGTTGTAATTATCCTTCCTTTGCGGACGATGTAAGGCAATAAAAAACTTCTAATGATAATAACCACGGCGCGGGTCTGTTCCCGTCCGTGGTTATTTTTTGCTGTTGCCGAGCTGTAAGAAATGAACCCGAAAATGAGACGATTTTTTATCTCCCGAAAACGGTCGTCATAACCTGTAATGACAACATGTCGTCATATATGACAACTAGGCAGGTCAAACACCTGTTCTGCGTTTTCCATACAGAGCACAAAAAGACATTTCGGCGGATTTTTAATTGCCCATTGTAACCGCCCTTCAACTTTTATATTCAACTGTATTAAACGGCAAAAACGATCTTATGACCGACCCAAAGCGAGAACATATTCAGAGGCAAGCATTCCCTGAATAATCAATCGTACATTAGCAGAATATGAACTGAGCATTCATCTGAATAACTCGCAGAATATGAATGTTTCAATTGCCCATAGCGAATAGTTATCTCGGAATTTGTGATCCGTTCACACCGCATGTGCTTCGGCATACATATTGCTCTATGCTCCAATGGATCGGGGCGGATATCAAGACAGCGCAGGAGCTGATGGGCCATAATGACTACGAAGTAACGGCAAATATCTATACCCACGGCAGCTCAGCCGCAAAGGAAACCGCCGCTGTAATGCAGAATGAATTCATCTCAGGATTGCTCGAATAAGCGGTATGCCAAAAGCGGGAGAGGTCGGCCTCTCCCGCTTTTGGTGCAATCGGTTTATTTTTAACTCCTCATTATTTAACTATCCATTCAAGCGCATAGGGTATGATCATATTCGAGCCGAAGAGCTTTTTGAAGAACGCCGCGAGCTTCTGGAAGAAGCCTGCTTTTGAGGTCAACTGCTGTGAAGCGGATATTTCATTGCCGTTTGCGTCCTTGACGGGGTTGCCGTTCTTGTCAACGACTTTCGCCGTTATCGTCGCCGAGCCCTTGGAGACAGACTTCACGCCGCAGGTCATGCCGTCGGCGGAGGGGTTAAGCTCGAAGCCGCTGCCGTTCATGCTCCATACCACCCCTGCACCCTCGGGCAGGTCGGTCACGTTCGCATGAAGATTCAGCGTGAAGCCGTAGCTGACCGTCGTGGTTGAGGGAGATTTGATGGAGAGCTTTGTTTTTATCGGCTCAAACACAGCCGTAAATGTCAAATCCTGAGCGGGCATGATGTCGGGCACTTCAGGCGACCAGCCCATGAAATCATAGCCCTCAAGCTCGGGGTCGGCGGGCTTCGTTATCTTGCTGCCCTCTGCGGCGGTCAGCTCGGTTTGATTGCCGTCGACGATCCAAACCAACTTGAATTTTCTCGGCACAACGGTGACGGCTATCTTAATTGACACGCCCTCATAGGTGAGCGTTATCTCCTGATCGCCGAGCTTTGAGGTGTCGACTTTGCTTGCTGTGATACTCTTTATATCGGTTATTTCTTTCTCCGTGCCGTCGGAATAGACCGCCTTCAGACGCAGACCTTTCAGCCTGACGACCGGTGATGAGAGATAATCGTACTCGGTCTTTGCGGGAAGTGATATAAGCTCAAGCCGCTCTACGCCGTATTCCGGCTCGACAGGCTCTTGGACGCTGCCGTCGCCGAACTTGCCGACTATCACCACATTCAGGTCGCCGAGATTGCGGGGAATATATCTGAATTTCACCTCGCTGCTTTCCGCCCTGAGCTGTGCGACATACTCAAGCGACGAGAGATCGGTGCCGCTCGAAAATGCATAGAGCATATAAAGCTCGCCGGGCACGGCATTCTGCGCCGTGGCGGTGTAAATAGTATTTTTCGCTGATTTTGGTGACGAAGTATGAGCTGGCTTCTTTGCCCGCGCGTTTGATGGCTTAACGGAACTGTTGTAGTAAATTTTCGCCCGATAAAGCGAAGAATTTTCATCTCTTACTGAGTCGATTTTTATATTTTTCCATTGCTCTATTGTTCCGGAATAATATACAACCATTAAATTGCTCTGGTAGAATGCCCCATAATAAATGGTTGTAACGCTTGCCGGGATTGCTATACTTGCGAGGCGACTGCAATTCTGAAACGCATAAGGCTCGATGCTTGTAACCCCATCAGGGATAGTTACGCTTGTTAGGCTGCTGCAACCGGAAAACGCATAACTGCCGATACTTGTAACGCTGTTGGGGATAGTTACACTTGTGAGGCTGCTGCAATCTTCAAAGGCACAATAGCCGATACTTGTAACGTTGTTGGGGATAGTTATGCTTGTCAGGCTGCTGCAATCTTCAAAGGCACAATAGCCGATACTTGTAACGCTGTTGGGGATAGTTATGCTTGTCAGGCTGCTGCAACCGGAAAACGCATAACTGCTGATACTTGTAACACCGTTGGGAATTGAATACGAAATGCCTTTACCGGCAGGATGAGTGACCAACTGCGTCTTGTTCTTATTGAAAAGGACACCGTCAACGCTTGAATATTCTAAATTTCTCGAGTCTACAGTGATGGATGCCAAACCGGAAGAAGAGAATGCTGAAGAATCGATGCGTACAACGCTTTTAGGTATTTTAATGCTTGTCAGGCTGCTGCAACCTCGAAACGCATAACTGCCGATACTTGCAATACTGTCAGGAATGTTGATGCTTGTCAGGCTGCTGCAACCGTAAAACGTGTAATCGCCGATGCTTGTAACACTGTTGGGAATGGTGACGCTTGTCAGGCTGCTGCAACCGTAAAACGCATAACTGCCGATACTTGTAACACTGTTGGGAATGGTGACACTTGTCAAGCTGCTGCAACCGTAAAACGCATAATTGCCGATACTTGTAACACTGTTGGGGATAGTTATGCTTGTCAGACTGCTGCAACCATAGAACGTCTCGTCGTCAATGCTTGTAACGCCATTGCCGATTGTAATGTTCTTTAGGCCGGTATTTTCAAATTGGAAAATATCCCCGATTTTGCCTTTGAATCCGTTGCCAATAGTTACACTTTTAAGACTGGTACATTGTTCAAATGCATTCCAGTCAATACTTGTAACGCTGTCGGGAATGTTTATGCTTGCGAGGTGGCTGCAATATTTAAATGCGCAATATCCTATACTTGTAACGCTGTCGGGAATATTAACACTTGTCAGGCTGCTGCAATACTCAAATGCATGATCGCCTATACTTGTAACGCTGTCGGGGATAGTAACATCGGTTAAGCCTTTGCAATAGTTAAACGCACGGTATCCTATGCTTGTGGTGCCGCTTGGTATGGAATATATTGTGCCCTTACCGGCGGGATAAGCTATCAACTCTGTTTTGCTTTTATTAAAAAGTACACCGTCGATACTTGAATAGACCTGATTTGCAGTGGCTACATTGATTGCGTTTAATACGGTGCAGTTAGTAAAGGCGTCGCTGCCTATGTTGTTTACACCGGCGGGTATCAAGATGGCGCTAAGACTGCTGCAACCGTAAAACGCGCTACCGCCGATACTTATAACACTATCGGGTATCGTTACTCTTGTGAGATCAGTGCAGCTTGCAAAAGCATAAGATGCGATGACTTTAGTTCTCTTTTTAATTGAATAAGAGCCGGAGAGGCTTGTTTTTGCCTTAATAAGCGCATTGTTAATATATAACACGCCGTTCTCCCAATTTGATGCGCTATTGTATATTTTTGTGTTATTAAACGCATTATAACCTATGCTGGTAACACTGTCTGGGATGTTGACGCTTGTCAGACTGCTGCAACCGGAAAACGCATAATAACCTATGCTGGTAACACTGTCTGGGATGTTGACGCTTGCCAAACTGCCGCAACAACTAAACGCAGAAGAATCGATTATATTGACTGTGCTCGGTAGAATTACACTTGTAATTCCTTTTCTGCCGCTGAATGCGGAATTTGCAATTTTTGTTACGGGCGCGCCGTATATCGTTGAAGGCAAGATTATATCGCCGCTTATCGATTCGGAGCAGCCTGTTATTGTGGCTTCGCCGTTATATAATGTATATTGCAGTTTATCAATTATACCCGGGGTCGGGGCGGCTCCTCCGCCGGTCGAATTGTCAAGGGTGACTGTGACGCTCTTGGCGTTTGCAATTATACTGATATCGACCGTTTTTTCGTCGGCAGCGTCTCTGACCGTGACCGAGTGAGAGCCTTGCTTCAGATAGAATGTCACCTTGCCGCTTTCATCGGTTTGGGCGGAAGTGTCGTCAAATTTGCCGTCGCCGTCGGCGTCGCATTTGCCGGTGGAGCATGTCACATCGGCTTCGTTTATCGGCAAAGAGTTCTTATCAAGAACGGTTATCTCGACCGAATACTCAATATTCGGGCATTTGCCCAAGCCGTACTTTAATCCGGAATCGGAAACGGAGACATAAAAGTCAAGCAGATATTCCTCCGCGCTCCATTTTACAGCGGTGAATTCAAATTCAAGAATTTGGGGCACTATTTTGATGCTGAACGAGAGCTTGATATCAACAAATTTCTTTGCCGTGCCGTCAAAACAAACAGCACAGGAGTGATGCTTGTCAAGCCACAACCCCAGCCCTGTAACGGCGGTCACGGTGCCTTTTGCACCGCCTTCACCGGAGACCGCGAAACCAAGCACGGTAGCAAGGCTTAACTTCAACTCCACACCGACGCCGAGCCTGAATTCGATTTTTTCGTTGATCTCGACGTTGGGCAGCATCTCGGTTTCTTTAACTTTATTCATTTTCTGAGTTTCGGAGTCAAATGTATATGTATAGCTTTCATTCACATCTGCGCCGAGAGTAATGCTGCCGGTAAAATCGGCTATAGGATATATGCTTAACGTGAGCAAAAACGGACCTATGGGGATGGAGGGTATCGGAATGCGGCACTTAGTCTTATCCAAGCCTATTTTGCCGCTGACTGTGAATTTATAGGAGGTCTTGAATTCGGTCTGGGTTTTGAATTCGCAATAGTCCCTGCCAAAAAGTTTGGGGGCATAATACAGCTTGGTCGAGATTGATATTTCAACATTCATTTGACCGTCTATACTGGCTTTCGCCGAGCCGTCGCTACCAAGAGTATATGCAATTTTCAGACCGCGGGAGAATGTTTTTTGGCCGTCTTTAATCGCTTGCTTTGCGGGGGCCTTCTGCGGGCTTGGAATCTCGCTGAGACATTCACCGAGCTCACTTTCGTCGATATCCACCTGTGAAAAATCCGCATCTTCATCAATCCTTATGAATTTAAATGCGTCACTCAAACTGATATTCTCATCCTCGACTATTTTCACAGTCGAGCCGTCAACGGATATGCCACTGACCTTAAACAGCAGGAATTCGTCGGGGCTTTCGCCGTATTCATAATAGAATACTTCACCTACGGAAAGAGATTTGACCTCATCCGTAGCGTTTTTAAATGTGTAGGTAAGTGTCGCCTCGTCATAATCGAATGACATTGCTTCGGAGCTTTCGGCGGATATAACATTATTATCCAAAACACCGAAATCACTTTCATCTTCGTCAAAAATTATGACTTCATCACCTTCGTAATCCTCCGGTGTTGCTTCGGTGAATTCCTCAAAGGCAGAGGTGTGATATATGTTTCTATACTCTGTGCTCAGGGCTGAAAGATCACTGTCGACCAAATAAGATCTGACTTCATAATGGGAGGGAACGGCGCAATCAACGGTAACGGTTGCTTCATTGTTATCGGCAGTGACATCGACGCTGCCGGAGCCGATCATTTTACCGCTTTTTTCATCAAAAACGGCAACGATCAACTTACAGTCCGCAATTGCCGAGTATTTGACCGATGCGGTGCTGCCGTTGAACACCGTATCAGCAATGCAGTAGTCATCTGACTTGCGTTCGCTTTCTTGTAAAGCAAGATTATTGACTATTTTGCCCATGGCGTTACCGGTTGAATAGGCAAGATCCGAATCGATATCTGTGCCTTCTTCGGCAAATGTCGAAATCGGGAACGCTGATACAACCATTATCATGCATAACAGCAATGATAATGCGCTTTTGAATGCTTTTTTCATAGAGGTTCCTCCTTTTTACCGCATTGCGGGTGTGGCGTTACGCCTTCGTGAATAAAGACACGGCCTTTGCCTAAAAGGTTCAAAAAACTTTGATTTTAGACATGTTTTAAATATAATATCAAATTTTCACTTGCCGGTATAGCCCATAAAGCAGTGACGAAAGGTACACGCAAGCGATTTAAATTTATAAATTCTGCTCCGATCTTACCGCCGCACCTAATCTTACATACTTTCAATGATAAAAACCACGACAGGAGATAATTCTCTTGCCGTGGTTTTTTGCTGTGAGGCGGTATGAAGTGCGGCAGAGGATCGGCGGCTTCTTACACGCCGGAACATCTTAAATGACAGGAGGAGATAACAGAGCGTAAGAAAAATGTGTAAAGAGGCGGTGATTGATTGAAGCCACCGTAACGGCAATGTCGGGCTCTGTGGGGTTCGGTAAAACGACCCTGCGGAGCCGCGACGGCTGAGCGACTGACTATGGACGGGTTAGTTCGTCCCTTCTGTAATTTGTGATTGGTGCCCGATAAGTCGGCAATTTGATTTTCGTTGTTCAGAAACTTTTATGCGCTCGGTAATCTTACATACTTTCTTTGCCGGGACAAAACGGCAATATTCACCCGCTTGTCCTTCTAAGGCAGAAAACGCGGAGCAAATCTTACATGCTTTTTGCGAGTCGAAAAAGAAAGGAGGCTTATCACCGTCCGCCGCACCCGCAAAGGCCTGTGATTTTAGCCGTTCGGAAACCGTCCGACGGCGGAAGATAATATCGACTTACGGCTTTTACGGTATTGGATTAATCCTAAATGAAAAATTAAAAATTATTAACGAAAGGTATGATGATTATGTCAACCGGTAAGGTTGGTACACCCACAAGCACTGTTTTCAGAATCAAAAAGCCCAATAAGATCCCCTGCGACTGCGCTCGTTGCCGTCACAGCGAGAACCGCAACGGCAGCATACTTCACTGTATGTATTTCGGTCTGTATCCGCCGAAAAGGACCAAATGCGAAAGGTATTGGCCCACTAAGCCGCCGAAGGTCTTGGGCAAGAAAAACAAGCGGAATCAAAAGAAAAACAACAGCAAAAACAAAAAATCAAAGAAAAGGAGTTGATCTTATGCTGTATAAAGAAATGCTGCTCATAGGAGAGGATTACGATTATTTCATTGAAATGGATCCCGCCGGCAACGGGATACGTTTTATGAGGGTCGGCGATGACGACATACGGAAATGGGTGGCGGCGATAATCGACACCGGCGACGGCTTTACGCTTGCCATGCTCTCGGAGCAAGGCGTAGTTATGAAAAAGCTGGATCCTAAGGGGCTGTGCCGCATGAAGGCCGATTACAGAGAATTATTGCTGACGGGCTTTACCGGCGGTCAAACGATCTACGATCACGTATTCATAATCAATTACACAGGCATAGACAGCGAAGGCGTGACTATCTGCTATTGCGATGATGATACGATCTACACAATTGCGATCTGTGAAACGGAACAAAACCGACTGAGGTTTCGCTGTGCGTAGTTAAATGACCCTTTCTTTATTTTCCTTCTTTATTGCTTATGCGGTGAATCCCGATCAACATTCGGGGTTTGCCGCAAGGCAACGTGCAGAGACTATCTGTAACAACTAAACAACATTAAGATAGATATTATATATGCATTAGTTTGCATTCTTTATTGCATTATTGTTTGCATTTAATGCTTTAATTTGCCTACTGCATATGTTTGCCTAAGTAAGGATAGTTATTTGCCTGTGACTGCCTTTGTCTGCCTTCAAGGATTTGCAACTTTGATGCTAAAGTCTGCCGCTGCCTGTCTAAGCCTGCGTGTGCCTGCCTTCGCATTGCCTCTTCGGCGGTTTTGGAGGCTGAGTTGCAGCAGTTGCCTAAGTTTGCTTCGGAAGTTTTGCTTCATAGCTTGCCTAACCATGGTCAATTGTTGCGAGGATATGGCATTGATATGCATAACAAAGTGTATTGACCGTTTTGCCTGCAATATGCCGATGTTGATGCCTTGACTATGCATTTTGCCGATTGCTGCAAAAAATATAACCAAATCTTACATACTTTCAGTGACGAACAGGATAAATCCGCAAAAACATGAATTCACGGGAGGTGAAAACAAATGCGATGGCCGTAGATACGACAGCGATAATCGCTGCTGACAAGGTTTGACAGACCTTATCATATTGTCTCAAGCGACATAATTGCAAATCACTTCAAAAATTTGAAACCAATCTTACATACTTTCAGTGACGGGGCGAAAAGCGGTATGTATCGACATCGACCCGTGACTCTATCGTCCTTGGAGAGGGACATAAAAAACTACTACTTTATTATACGAGGTGACAATTAAATGAAAGACAATTTATCAATAACAGTCGATGATGAGCTGGATTTCAGCTCGGTATCCGAGAGAAAGGATAAATTCATCCTTCTCAATGAAGGGTATTATTCATTCAGAGTTTTGGGAGTTAACATGGATAGATATCAAGGCTCTGAAAACTCCAAATCGTGCCCCGTAGCTAAACTGCTGCTTTCGATAGAGAACGACAAAGGAAATGTAGTGCTCAATCACTTCTTTTTTCTGAACAATTCATCAACGCAGCAGATAGCCGACTTTTTTGAGTCAATAGGTCAGCCGCTCACAGGCCGTTGCAATCCTGATTGGGATGCAACCGTCGGTCTCAGCGGCGGCTGCTATCTGACTCAAAAAGAGCTGACTTACAGGACAATTAACAAAGTCAAGCGCTTTGTACCTGCAAGTAAGCCGAATTCTGAAAGAAAGGAGGAGCCGTGGTATGTATAATTCGATTAGAATAAATGATGCGGATGAGCTTATGACCCCGCCGTTCATTCTGAGCGCTAAGAAAGCTGCCGAATTAACAGGTCTCTGTTATGCGACGGTCATAAGGCACTGTAAGGACGGCACGATCAACGCATTCAAAAACGGCCGTGAATGGTGTATTTACGGTGACGATCTTGCTGCAATGATGGGTGTCGGCCGTGCCAAGCCCGAACGCAAGGCGGCAACAGGATGCTATCGTGAAACCGTTATCAGCCATACCGTTTTTCAGCACATTGAACGGAAAGTCAATAAGTAATCTGCGGTAAAAACCGCGAATCGGCCACTTCTGCATCATTGAATATTTGCGGCATACTCAACAATAATAAAATCAGAAGGTAAAATTTAGTGGCGTCCGCCGCTCTCGATATGACAGAAGAATTACCTGCTTTAAGCGTAGAAAAATAACGGAGGCGACAAATGATTCAAAAAACAAAACAGAATACTTTTGAGCAGCTGTGGCTTTCGTATTATAATGACACGCTGTATGAGAAGGGATTCATAACCGAGGATGAGAGGAATAAAATGCGCCTTAAAATAAAGGAGTACACCTCAAAGAAAGCCACATAGAAATCGAAAAGGAGAAGGCGATCGATCAAAAATTCCGCATTAAACATTACATCCGTCGTTTTGCATTCTGCTCATTCGGCGGAGAGGTGTTTGGAGTTTATGCTTGAAAGAGCTGCCGCTTTTATTGCGGCAGCTCATTTCCGTAACGGCAAAACGCAGATGTAAAAAATGGTAATCATGCGCTTTGACTTGATTAAATTCCGAGTTGACGTATAATATAGGTGACTTGTTTTTAACGATTCGGATCGTCAATCTACCGTGAAAGGAGGAAGTGGTTTGGATATACATGAGGTTCGCCAAATGCTGCGGACAAAGTCGATTTATGATATCCCGCTGAGGGTAACATATTATGCCCGAGTTTCTTCGGAGACGGATGAACAGCTTAATTCTCTGGATAACCAAGTGAGCTATTATGAGGAGTTTATCAAAAGAAACGCAAAATGGTCTTTTGTTGCCGGGTATGTTGACGAAGGCATCTCCGGCATCTCCACAAAGCACCGTGAGAATTTCAACCGAATGATAGACGATGCGGCAGACGACAATTTTGACCTTGTGATCACAAAGGAGATTTCTCGTTTCGCCAGAAATACCCTTGACTCGATCCAATACACGAGGCAGCTTTTATCGTGCGGAGTGGGCGTGTTCTTTCAGAATGACAACATCAACACATTTGATGAGGATTCCGAGCTGAGGCTCTCCATAATGTCGTCGATCGCGCAGGATGAATTGAGAAAGCTGTCAAGCCGCGTTAAGTTCGGTCAACAGCAAGCTATTAAAAACGGCGTTGTTATAGGCAACAGCCGAATTTTCGGGTATCGGAAGAAGGATAAAAGGCTTGTTATTGACGAAGAGCAAGCCGTTATGGTGCGCGAATTGTTTGAATTATACGCCACGGGCAAATACTCAATGAAGCAGATCGAGAATGTCTTTTGGGAGAAGGGTTACCGCAATAACAACGGCAAAAAGATATCGCACACCACAATGTCAAACTTGATCTCAAACCCGAAATACAAGGGATACTATGTTGGGAACAAGGTCAAAGTGGTCGATATGTTTACAAAGAAGCAAAAGTTCCTGCCCCCGGAGGAGTGGGTCATGTTTAAGGATGAAACGGGGGAGATAGTGCCCGCTATCGTTTCTGAGGAGCTTTGGGATCAGGCAAACTTCATCTTAAAACGTCGCAGCGATGATGTGAAAAATCGCAAGAACATCTGCAATCACGCTAATCTGCTGACAGGCAAGCTGTTTTGCACCTGCTGCGGAGCCCCGTATTATCGCCGTGCATCCGCTGACAGGCAGGGTCGGAAGGACAGCAGCTGGGTTTGCTCGAGCAAGAAAAATAACGGCAGCGATTCATGCGAGTCGTTTGTGATTTATGAGAGCGAGATCGCGTCGGTTCTTTTTGAAGTGTTTCGCGATAATTACAGCGATTCAGAGAAAATGATCGGCGAATATGAGCGGATGTATAATTCGCTGAGAGATGACGGCGGTCTGCAAAGGCGGATCGAATCACAGGAAGCGAAAATCGCATCGTCACAAAAGAAAAAACAGAAGCTGCTCGAGCTTGTTACCGAGGGCAATATTTCGGATACGGATTTCAGAGATATGGCCGCTCAATGCAACAAAGAAATCGAGGCCGCCGAGCAGGAGCTTTCGGAGCTTAGAAGCCGCAGGGATTCAAGCGATGAATTCAAGCGCCATATGGATGAGATACGAGCCGCGATGAGAGCCGCAGAGCGTAATATAGCCGACGGAGTTGTGACAAAAGAGTTTATCGACACCTTTGTTGACAAAATTCTTATCACGCCGGTCGAGAAGAATAAAATGAGACTGGATGTCAGGATTTTTACGGGTGAGAGCAGCGAAAAATACCTGAATCGCCTTAAAAACAGGGCAAATTCACTTGTTCCTACGGGTCAAATGCCTAAGAAGATGATCGAGGCTTATGAAAACGGTATAAAATAAGTAAAGCTACAGCTTTGCGGCAGGGGGTCGGGCATTGGCTCGGCTCCCGTTCTTTACACAAAAATAAGCCTCCCGAGCGATACGGGAGGCTTGAATTATGCTTAATTTTCGGTGAATTCGTTTTTGATGCTGAGACCTGCGAGGGCTTCTTCTCTCGAGATTTTGCCGATATTGCAGTCGGTCATGAGCTGCACGTCTTTATCCTTCAGCCTATAGAAGTACCAGATCGCGCCGGCGATGACAAGGCCGATAACGGGCAGCATCGTGTAGATGAACCAAAGGCCGTTGAGGGTGTATTCGGACTGAATAACGGGGTTCGCCTGAAGCTCCTGGAAGCTCTCCGCTTTGACGGTGCTCCACTTGAAGAAGCTCAGGAGCGTCAGCGGCAGGGCGGAGGAGACGGCGGCGGTGAGCTTCACCATGAAGGTCTGGATCGCAAAGGTGATGCCCTTTGCGTCGATGCCGGTCTTGAATTTGCCGTATTCGGCGCAGTCGGGGGTGAACATAAAGAGCATAACGCCCGAGATGCCGCCGGGGATATTTTTGAGCACGGTGAGGATCGCAAAGATGATTATGTTATTGTAGCCGACAAGCCAGGTGATAAGGCCGAGCAGAGCCGACGCGGCGGTGCAGGCGAGGTATATCTTCATCTTGTCGAAGCGCTTGATGAATTTCGGCACGAGCACGGAGAATATCAGCATGGGCACGACCGAAAGGGCGCCGACAAAGAGGCTGAAATTCTCATTGTGGAAGAGATAATAGGATACGAAGAGATTGAGGCTTGCCGAAACATTCAGGGCGCTGAAGAAGAAGAAGCCGATATAGTAGATAAGCAGATACTTGTTTGAGAACAGGTACTTGAACATGCTCCTGACGGTGAAATTCTCGTCGTTCTCGCCGCTGTAGCGCTCCTTGCCCTTGAAGCAGATGGGAGCCATCGTTGCGAGGGCGATAACGGAGCAGACTATTGCGACCACTTTATAGGAGAGGCCGAACTGCTGGTTGACGAAGATAGTGCCGACGACGGTCGCAAGCGCAGTGCCGACACCCGCCCAAATGCTCTTGTAGGACATCAGCGAGGTCCTCTCGTCGAGCCTGTTGCTCATTGCGGTGACATAGCCGAAAATGGGCACGTCGCAAAGGGTGTATGCCGTATCCCAAAGGACATAGGCTATCGCGAACCATGCGAGCTGGAGCATTTCGTTGGAGCCGTTATTCTTCGGGATAAAGAAGAGCAAAACGGTGGTGATGGGTATCGCGAGCAGTGAGATACGCAGCCAGGGTATGAATTTCTGACCGTTTTTGAAATGAACCTTGTCAAATATGCAGCCGAATATCGCGTCGTTCACGGCGTCCCAGATCTTGACCGCCAGCATGACCGCTGCGGATTTGGCGGGGTCAACGCCCTGGAAGAGCAGGAATGTTACAAGATATGTGCTTACAAGGGCATAGATGACGTTCTGACCGCAGAAATAGAGGTAATAATTCATCCTCTCCTGCTTTGAAGTTACCCATTCGGGATTTGCATTTTTTAATGTCTTACTCAATCTCTTACCTCCGAATTGACCGGCGAAACGCCGGAAAGATATATAATAATTATACAATAATCCGGCGGTTTTTTCAATTGACCGTATTTATAAAAAACCGAGCCGATATCTGTGCAACACGGCAATTTGCCGTGAGAAATTCATTCCATATCCTTAAGATGTGAAATATCGTTTGAATACATGACCTCGGGCAGTCTGTTCTCACGAAGCCTGATATGCGTTACGGAGCAGTTCAGCGCGCTCCAGCGTATCGTTGCGGGCAGCCCAAGCCCAAGCGCGGCTCTGATGAGGTATCCGAAGAAATCGTGGTGGCTTGCGGCTATCACGCGGCAGCCGTCGCCGCCCATATCAAGTATCTTTTTTATCGCCGATTCGGCTCTTGCGGTCATCTGCTCGGGGGATTCGGGGTCGGGCAGGAATACATCCTCGTCGGGCGTGACGGCCTCGGGCACAAGCAGCTTGACTTTTTCACGGGGCGTGCCTCGCACGAGAGTCTCCGCCTCCATAAGCTCGGGCAGCATTATTATCGGCTTGCCGAGCTTCTTCGCTGTCGGCTGCATGGTCTGCGCCGTGCGTATGAGGGTGCTCGAGAATATCATGTCTATGTCGCCCGGTTTAAATCTTTCGGCCAGAGCTTGCGCCTGTTTCTTGCCCAACTCGCTCAGAGGGGCGTCGTCTATAGTGAATTCCGGCATATATTCCTCGCCCGAATTCTCGCGGGATTGGGCGTGGCGGATAAGGTAAATATCGGCGTTAACGGTCTTCATTGTCTGCCTCCGTTCGGTTTTGAACTATATAATGTATTATAGCAAACCGTTTGGCAAAATTCAACCGTCGCTTCAGCGCCGAAAAGTGCTGAACTTTTTTCGCAAAAGCCCTTGAAAAGCCGCTCGATTTATGTTAATATATGCGATAATAAGTCAAAAACGCTATGAGCGGGCTCAAGTAGCCGTGCAAAAGGATTCTCAGAGAGCCGTCGGTCGGTGCAAGGCGGCAGTCGTTGCATGAGTGAATTACTCCCCGCCAGTTGCGCTCCGAACGCCCTCGGGTCATTAAGAGTCGCCGGGTAAGACCCGTTACAGTCTTAAAGTGAGATCGTCACTTGTCAAGGCTTCTGCCGTGAGGCAGAGGTAAATTGAGGTGGTACCGCGGTATATCCGCCCTCTGAAAGCATTAAGCTCGGAGGGCGCTTTTTTATTGTCTCTCCGACAAAGAAAGGAAGCAGAAGAAATGCCTATCACCGACATTCTGACTAAAAATGCGGACTTTTATCCAAACGACGTGAGCCTCGTGGAGATAAACCCGAAGCTCGAGGATAACAGAAACATGACCTGGCGTGAATTCGCCCTCACCCAGTCCACCGCAGCGGAGACTTACAGGAAAGAGATCACCTGGGGCGAGTTTCAAAAGAAATCAAACCGCTTTGCAAACCTTCTCCTCTCGAGAGGGATAAAGAAAGGCGATAAGGTAGCAATACTGCTGATGAATTGCCTTGAGTGGCTGCCCATCTATTTCGGCATCCTGCGCGCGGGCGCGGTCGCTGTGCCGCTGAATTTCCGCTACACCGCCGATGAAATAGCCTATTGCCTTAATAAATCCGACTCCGAATATATCGTTTTCGGCCCCGAATTCGTCGGCAGAGTTGAGGAGATATGCCACAAGGTCAAGCGTATCAAGATGTGGATATATGCGGGCGAGGATTGCCCCGCCTACGCCGAGAGCTATGACAAGCTCGTAACGTATTGCAGCTCAAAGGCGCCGAAGGTCGAGCTGACCGACGACGATTACGCCGCAATTTATTTCTCGTCGGGTACTACAGGCTTCCCGAAGGCGATACTTCATTCGCACCGTGCGCTCATGCACGCCGCCAAGACCGAGCAGGCGCACCACGGGCAGACCAAGGACGACGTTTTTCTCTGCATACCGCCGCTCTATCACACGGGCGCCAAGATGCATTGGTTCGGCAGCTTCCTTGTCGGCGGCAAGGCTGTGCTCCTTAAAGGCACGGCTCCCAAATGGATAATCAACACCGTTTCCGAGGAGCAGTGCACGATAGTCTGGTTGCTCGTGCCGTGGGCGCAGGATATCCTTGACGCTATCGACTCGGGCGAGATAGACCTTAAAGATTATAAGCTCGACCAATGGAGACTGATGCATATCGGCGCTCAGCCCGTGCCGCCGAGCCTTATCAAGCGCTGGAAGAGCATATTCCCGCACCATTTGTATGACACCAACTACGGCCTGAGCGAATCCATTGGCCCCGGCTGCGTCCATCTCGGAGTTGAGAATATCGACAAGGTCGGCGCTATCGGCAAGGCGGGCTATGGATGGCAGACCATGATAGTCGATGAGCACAGGCAGCCCGTTGGCAAAAACGAGGTCGGCGAGCTTGCCGTTAAGGGCGACGGCGTGATGCTTTGCTATTATAATGATGAGGAGGCCACAAAAGAGGTCCTTGAGGACGGCTGGCTCTTCACGGGCGACATGGCTATCGAGGACGACGACGGCTTCATTTATCTTGTTGACAGGAAGAAGGACGTCATCATCTCGGGCGGCGAGAATATTTACCCCGTTCAGATAGAGAATTTCCTGCGCCGCAACGATGCGATAAGCGACGTGGCGGTCATAGGCCTGCCCGACCGCAGGCTCGGCGAGATTTCCGCGGCGATAATTCAGGTCAAGGATGGCGCGAGCCTCACAGAGGAGGAGGTCAACGACTTCTGCCTCGACCTGCCGAGATACAAGCGCCCGAGGAAGATAATCTTTGCCGATGTGCCGAGAAACCCGACGGGCAAGATAGAGAAGCCGCTGCTGCGTAAGAGATATTGCGCCGACGGCCTTGTAGCCAAAGAGAACGAGATCAAGGAAGGATGATATATATGAAAAAGCTGATGCTCGGCAACGCTGCCGTAGCGAGGGGAGCCTATGAGGCGGGCGTTAGAGTCGTTTCGTCTTACCCCGGCACCCCGAGCACCGAGATAACCGAGAGCATGGTTCAATATGAGGACGTCTATGTTGAGTGGGCGCCCAATGAGAAGGTAGCCGCCGAGACCGCGATAGGCGCTTCCATAGCGGGCGGCAGGGCGATGAGCTGCATGAAGCACGTCGGCCTCAACGTCATGGCCGACCCCGTTTTTACCGTCAGCTATATCGGCGCTAATGCAGGCCTTGTATTCTGTGTCGCCGACGACCCCGGAATGCATTCGTCTCAGAATGAGCAGGACTCCCGTCACTATGCAAAGGCGGCGAAGATACCGATGCTCGAGCCTTCGGATTCGGGCGAATGCCGTGACTTCACGAAGCTCGCCTTCTCGCTCAGTGAGGAATATGACACGCCCGTATTCATCAGGCTTTCAACGAGAGTTTCGCATTCGCAGAGCCTTGTTGAGCTGCATGAGCCTGAGAATATTGAGCTTAAACCCTATGTTAAGAATATCGCGAAGAATGTTATGATGCCCGCAAACGCCATCGGCCGCCACGTCGTGGTCGAGGAGAGGAGCAGGAAGCTCGCCGAGTTTGCCGAGACATGTGAACTGAATACAGTTGAGGATAACGGCAGCAGGATAGGCGTTATCACCTCGGGCGTCTCTTATGTTTACTCCAAGGACGCTCTCGGCGATAAGGTCAATTATCTGAAGCTCGGCATGGTTTATCCGCTGCCCGAGAAGCTGATAAAGGATTTCGCCGCCTCGGTCGATACGCTCTATGTTGTTGAGGAGCTTGACGGCTTTATCGAGGAATTCGTCAGATCCCTCGGCATTGAGGTCAGGGGCAAGGATCACTTCACCCTGCTCGGCGAATACAGCCAGAATATGATAGCTAAAGTCGTTCTCGGCGAGGAGACCGCCGCCGCAGAGCCTCTGCCGCTGCCAAAGAGACCTCCCGTTATGTGCGCGGGCTGCCCCCACAGAGGCACGTTCTATGTGCTCTCAAAGCTCGGGCTCACCGTATCGGGCGATATCGGCTGCTATACCCTCGGCGCAGTCGCACCGCTCAAGAGCGTGGATACCACTATCTGCATGGGTGCCTCCGTCAGCGCCGCCCACGGCATGGTCAAGGCGAGAGGCCGCGATTTCTCAAAGCAGCTCGTCTCCGTTATCGGCGATTCGACCTTTATCCATTCGGGCATAACAGGTCTTATCGACATCGTTTACAATAAAGGCAACAATACCGTTATCATCCTCGATAACTCCATCACCGGCATGACAGGCCACCAGGATAACCCCACCACGGGCTTCACAATCCGCAAGGAGCCGACCGTTCAGGTCGATCTTGAGGCTCTCTGCCATTCCGTCGGTGTGCGCAGAGTCAGAGTTGAGGATCCGTTTGACCTCAAGGGCTTTGAAGCCGCCGTCAAGGAGGAGCTTGCTGCGGACGAGCCGTCGGTCATAATCGCTCAGAGACCCTGCGCTCTGCTCAAGACCGTCAAATACACCGGTCACTGCGCCGTGAACGCCGAGAAATGCCGCAAATGCAAGAAGTGCATGAAGCTCGGCTGCCCCGCGATTTCGGTTGACAACGGCTGCGTTAAGATAGACGAGAATCAGTGCAACGGCTGCGGCCTTTGCGTCGGCGTTTGTCCGTTCGGTGCGATAAGCAAGGAGGATGAATGATATGCAGAATACAAAGAATATAATGATAGTCGGCGTCGGCGGGCAGGGTACTCTGCTTGCCAGCCGAATTCTCGGCAACGCCGTCATTAGCGAGGGCTACGACGTTAAAGTTTCCGAAGTCCACGGTATGAGCCAAAGGGGCGGCAGCGTCGTGACCTATGTCAAATACGGCGACAAGGTCTTTTCTCCCATAATCGACAGGGGAGAGGCCGATATGATCCTCGCCTTTGAGAAGCTCGAAGCCGCAAGGGCGCTGCCCTACCTCAAGGAGGGCGGCACTGTCATACTCAATGACCGCGAGATAGCCCCGATGCCTGTTATCACAGGCGCGGCCGAATACCCCGACGGGCTGGTCGCCGATATTGCCGCAAAGGCAAAGGTGATAGCCATTGACGCTCTCTCGCTCAGCCTCGAAGCAGGCTCCGCAAAGGCGGTCAATGTCGTGCTCATCGGCGTGCTCGCCCGCAGCAGCGATATTTCAAAGGAAGTTTGGATACAGACCATAAAGGACACCGTCCCCGCAAAGTTCCTTGACCTCAACCTCAAGGCGTTTGAGCTCGGCTACAATTGCGGCTGCTGATGAGGGAAAAAATATGAGTAAAAAAGAAAGCACAGCCAAAAAAGCGGCGATAATCGGCTACATAACGGCTGCAATATTGCTCTTTGCCGTCGTGCTCGTTATCCCGCAGTCGAGAGCGGTGTTCAAATCCCTCTCGGGCGCTCATCCGTATTTAATGGGCTTTGCAAAATTCGCTTTGCTTGCCACGGCGGGCGAGCTGATAGCGGCTTATATTGCGAATTCCGCGCCGACAGTACCCGTCAAGATAGCTGCCCGCTTCGTCATTTGGGGATTTATCGGTGTTTGGATAACCTTTATGATGAAGGTTTTCTCCGTCGCCGCCGCTCAGATGATGGCGTCGGGGCTGCTCCCGGGCGGGGACAGCAGCTTCCTCAGAGCGCTTTACACCAGCGTGATGATGAATACATCATTCGGCCCGACTTTTATGGCAGTCCACAAGTGCAGCGATAAATGGCTCGAGCTCCGCAGCAAAAAGGCGGATTCGTCGCTGAAAAGCGTTATAGGCTCGATTGACTGGTCGGCTTTCGTCGGCTTCACTCTGCTCAAGACCGTGCCGCTGTTTTGGATACCTGCGCACACCGTCACTTTCATGCTCCCGAGCGAGTATCAGGTGATGATGGCAGCCGCCCTGTCGGTCGCCCTCGGCGTATTCCTCAGCCTCGGCAACAGAAAGAAAAAATCCAAGGAGAAATAAGCATATGTCTGTCAGAACACCGGAAATCGAGACGATGCCTCGCGAGGATATCAAAAAGCTTCAGAGTGAGCGCCTTGTGTGGCAGGTCAAAAGAATGTATGAGAGAGTGGAATGCTTCCGTAACCGTATGGATGAGAAGAGTCTCAAACCCGAGGATATCCATGGCATCGAGGATCTTCCAAAGCTCCCGTTTTCATATAAAAAAGATCTGCGCGATTACTCCCCATACGGCCTCTTTGCCGAGCCGATGTCAAATATCAGGCGAGTTCACGCTTCAAGCGGTACTACGGGCAAGAGGATAGTCGTCGGCTACACCGATAACGACCTTGATATGTGGGCGGAGTGCGTCGCGAGGATGCTCAACGGCATAGGTCTCGGCAAGGGCGATATCATTCAGGTGTCGTTTGGCTACGGTCTTTTCACCGGCGGCTTCGGCCTCCATGCCGGCGCCGAGAGGATAGGCGCCACCGTTATCCCGATGTCCTCGGGCAACACGGCGCTCCAGATACAGACTCTCATCGACTTTAAAGCCACCGCTATCTGCTGCACTCCGTCCTATGCGATGTATCTTGCGGAGGAGGCAGCACGTCTCGGCGTTATCGATCAGCTTTCACTGAAGGTCGGCATCTTCGGTGCAGAGCCGTGGAGCGAGAATATGCGCCGTGAGATAGAGAATACCCTGCATATAAAGGCTTACGATATCTACGGCCTCTCTGAGATAATGGGCCCGGGCGTTGCCTGCGAATGCGAGTGCCAAAATGGAATGCACGTCTGGGAGGATAATTTCATTGTTGAGATCATCGACCCCGATACCGGCGAGCAGCTCCCCGACGGCAGCACTGGCGAGCTTGTGTTCACCTCGATCACCAAGGAGGGCTTCCCCGTTATCCGTTACAGGACGAGGGATATCTGCTCGCTCAATTATGAGAAATGCGAGTGCGGGCGCACCCATGTCCGCATGAATAAGCCCAGCGGCAGGAGCGACGATATGCTGATAATCAGGGGCGTCAACGTCTTCCCGTCTCAGATAGAGGGCGTGCTGCTTGAATTCAACAGCGGCGAGATAACCCCGAATTACATTATCACCGTCGACAGGGTCAACAATACCGATACCTTCGACCTCGATGTTGAGATGAGCGAGAGCATGTTCTCCGACGATATCAAGAGCATCAACGTCGTCGAGAAGCGCATCACCGAGAAGCTCCGCTCCGTGCTCGGCCTCGGCGTCAGGGTTCACCTTGTCAACCCGAAGTCCATCGCCCGCAGTGAGGGCAAGGCCAAGAGAGTTATAGATAAGCGAAAGATTTGACAGGAGGGCATAAAATGTTAGTTAAACAGATTTCGGTTTTCCTTGAAAACAAGCCCGGCAGGCTCTCGGAGGCCGCCGAAGTGCTCGCAAAGAACGGCATTGATATCTCGGCGCTTTCGCTTGCGGATACCGATGAATACGGCGTCCTCAGGATGATAGTCAGCGACCCCGATAAGGCAAAAAATGCTCTCGGCGAATCGGGCGTTATCTGCAAGGTCACCGACGCGCTCGTCGTCGCTATAGACGACAGACCCGGCGGCTTCTCCGAGTCGCTGAGGATCCTCACCGACAACGGCATAGAGGTCAAATATATGTATGCCTGCGTTTCGAGAGAGCAGGGCAAGGCGATAATGGTGCTCAGCGTTGCCGACCCCGCAAAGGCGGATGAGCTTATCCGCAATACCGCGAGCGGCAATGTCGACCCCACGCTGATATACAGAATATAAATACTGATTCGGGAGCGCTCGCAGCCGCGGGCGCTCTTTTGCATCTATGTCAAAAAACAGCCTGCGGCATATTATGTATCAGAGGATACACCGTCCTCAAGAACGAAAGGAATGATATATATGGCCGATTACGCAGGCTACCGCTATCCTCAGCGCCGCCAGACCCCTTCGGAGCCGTGCTCCTGCACCGTTTCGCCGCTGCCGTCGGATTATACCGTAGCGATGCTTTATGTGCCTATGCAGACCGATACCACCATGTTTGACGAGATGAAGGCGCTCGAGTGCGGCACTCTGTTCCCCGTGCTCAGCAAACCGTTCGCAGGGAAGTGCTGCAAATGAATAAACGTGAGACAGCGCTCATGCGGCTCAGCGCCGTGCAGTTCACCCTCTGGGAGATGCACCTTTATCTCGATACCCACCCGTGGGATATCCGTATGGTCGAGCAGCATAACCGCATAGAGGCAAGGTACCGCACGATGAGAAAAGCGTTTGAAGATGAATTCTACCCGCTGACAACTTCGGAGGGTCATGGCGTCGAATGGCTCAAAGGGCCGTGGCCGTGGGAATATGAGGAGTGTGGCTGCTGATGTTTAGTTATGAGAAAAAACTTCAATACCCCGTTAAGATCAAGAACCCGAATCCGCTCTATGCAAAGCTCATTATAAGTCAGTATGGCGGCCCCGACGGCGAGCTCGGCGCTTCGCTGCGCTACCTCAGCCAGCGCTTTACAATGCCGTTTGACGAGCTGAAAGGACTGCTGACGGATATAGGGACCGAGGAACTTGGGCATCTTGAGATGATCGGCGCGATAGTCTATCAGCTCACGAGAAATCTCACCGAGGATGAGATAAAGCGCTCGGGCTTCGACGCATATTTCGTTGACCACACTGCCGGTGTTTATCCCGCCTCAGCTGCGGGAGTGCCGTTCACCGCCGCTTATATCCAGAGCACGGGTGACATGATAAGTGACCTCACCGAGGACCTTGCGGCGGAGCAAAAGGCGAGAAAGACATATGACAATATCCTGCGGCTTGTCGACGATCCCGATGTCCGCGACCCGATAAAATTCCTGCGTGCAAGGGAGATAGTCCATTTCCAGCGGTTCGGCGAGGGTATGCGCCTTGCGACGGATAAGCTGAATTCCAAGAATTTCTATGCTTTCAACCCGTCCTTCGATAAGAATTGCCTTAAATAAACCCCTGATACGCAAATTTTTGTTAACTTTTTGACCCTGATAACTCAGAGCAGCTTCGGCTGCTCTTTTTAATTCCGAATACTAAAAATCAACTTATCTTATTGACAAAAAGTTATTAACACATTATAATATTTTTGTTTACTATGCTCTGAAGGCTTTGGAAAAAGGAGTGTTCGGATGAAAAAGTGGCAAAAAGCCGTATTCATCGTGGTGCTTACCGTATTCGTGGGCGCTTCGGTGTGGATGACCTTTAACTCTGTGTCGAGAGATACCTTTGAGTACGCTTATCGTGAGGATATCGGCGGGCAGGGCTTCGACGGCTGGGTGTTTGACGGCTTCAACGGCAATCATACCACCGAGGAGATACATATCGACTATGTGACCGACAAAAACGGCAACGACCCCGATACCTCAAAGCCGATAGTCGCCGTCAGTGATTACACGCTTGTGAGCGACGAGTATGTCAAATACATCTATATCGGCGCCTCCGTCAGGCATATAGACGAGCGGGCTTTCTTTTATTGCAAGCAGCTCAGGGCGGTCTATGTCGATGAGGATAACCCCTTTTACACCGATATTGACGGCATTCTCTTCACCAAGGATATGAAGAAGATGCTGCTTTATCCGATATGCCGCTGCACTCAGATAGTCTACAGCGATATCGAGCAGTTCGGCGAGGTCAGGAATATAGGTCTTGACCTTAAAGAGACGCTGAGCGTGAACGGCGCGGACAGAGAAGCCATGTTCCTGAATTTCAAGAGCAAGGTCAGCGACGATATCACCTCCGAGATGTTTGACGACCTGCTCGAAAAGGGCGTTACCGCCCCTTATATAGGCACTTATTATATCATGCGTGACAGGTCCGAGGATTCTCTGACCGTTGATAAGGCATGGAGCTGCGACGAGGTGTATACGATACCCGACGGCGTTGAGCGTATAGCGAATAACTGCTTCTACAAGTGCGACCGTTTGCAGCGCATTGATATCCCGTCAAGCGTCATAGAGATAGGGGATATGTCGTTCTTTAAGTGCAGCGGCATATCGCTCGTTACGCTGCCCGACGGTCTTGTTAGTATCGGTGATGACGCATTCAGCTACTGCGGCAATATGAAATATTCGATATTCATTCCAGCCTCCGTTAAGAGCGTCGGCCACCACTGCTTCTATAGGTGCGGCGGATTAAAGGAATTCTACCTCGGCGCAGCGAGCAAGAGCGATATTTCGCTCGGCGGCAGTTGGCAGCCGAAGGGCGAGAACAGCTTCTCCTTTGTCCCGCCCGTGTTTTCGGCGGTGCGCGAGGACAGCGAAGCCTATAACGCCGAGAGAGCCGCAGAGGAGACTCCGCAGGCTGCAGAGGAGGAGGGGGACGAATCTCCCGAGACACCGAAAAAAGGACTCGCCGCTTTCATTGCGAAATTTGAGCGTGACGGCACCAACTATTTTGTCGTCGTGCTGATGATAATCTTCATTTTTGTGCCGAGCTTCACCTTTGTGCTCATTGATGTTGTCCGCAAGATGTTTAGGAAGGATTTCCTAATGACCAAAAAGAAAAAAGAGCGGCTCAAACGCAAGCAGGAGGAAAATGAACGCCTGCATAAGGAGTATTTTGAGAAGCTCGCCGAGGAGCAAGAGGAAGGGGGCAAGAGCTGATGTCGGGCAAATCTAAAAAGATCGGCATAAAGAGTATTTTTTCGGATTTTCGTGAGCATTGGAATATCCCCGCCGAGGGGCGCTATGTGCCGTATAAAGAATATATCTCGGTGCTTTTTGCCGTCGGCGGCGATTATGCTCTCTCAAGAGTGCTCGGATACCTCGCCTTCGGTACGGGCTGCTATCTCATCATGTATTACTATGAGATACCCATCCTCACCTTCACAGTTATCAGCGCTTTCTTTATGATCCAGGGCTATTTCTGGAGCATAATGAGCATGGTCGTCAATGACAACCTCGGCTTCCTGCCGAAAAAGACGGAGAAGGCCTTCTATACGCTGTATCTTTTCTTTACCGGGCTTGGGATATTGTTCCTCATTTTTGACTTTTCAAGGATAATCCCGTTCCCCGCAGCGCTGACCGACTATGTCAATAAGCTGCCCGGCATCAATATGAAAAGCGCGCTCAAAATTTTTGCGGCGCATTGGCTCGTCACCGGCTACGGCGGAGCAAGGAACATTTTCATCCGCAAGCGCTTCCTGCCCAAATTCGGAAGATATAAGCTCTTTGCCTACCCTAATGTCATTCCCTGTATGATAATCGTGCTGCTCATCTGCTGGCTGCCGCTCTACAGAAACCCGCTTACCGAGCGCATATGGCAGCTTTTCCTGCTCTTTCAGCTCTACGGTATGTATTCGTATCTCGGCGGCGCAAGCAGCATATCAAACACCATTTCGCCCAATCCGCACGAGAGGATGCTCGTGCGCTGTTATCCCGAGAAGCTCAGCCACCTCTTCAATTCCGTTATCGCTTTTCTTATCCCGGTGCTGACGGCTTACACGGGCGGCCTCACCAATATCAACACCTTCCGCTATGTCATCCCCATAATGATGATGCTCTGCACGGTGCTGATGTTCGGCGGCCTCGGCTCGATTCAGGAGCGTATCCCGCAGCCGCCCATCGAGAAGAAAAAATATATCCCGTTTTGGGACGGCATACGCGGCGTTATGAAGAATAAATACCGCTGGATAAACGCGATATCCGGCATGATCGACGCCCTTGGCAACGGCGGCCTTGCGGTCAAGACTATTATCCTTATTTACACATGGCGTGAGCTTGGCCTTGTATTCAGCCTCACCGAGATGCTCGTCTCCTTTGTCGGCAACCCCGGCGCGTTCCTCGCCCCGTGGATAAGAAAGCGCTTCCAGTATAAATCTCTGATGATCTTTAAGCGCCTTGTCTTTGCGGCTCAGAGTGCGGGGTATATCGCCGCCTGCTACTTTTTCGAGGATAATTACAAGCTCTGCGGCGCAATAATGCTCGTGTCGCTCTGTATTGGCGACGCGCTTGCCTCGGGCCTGAAGCTCGCCGAGGAGGATATGAACGTCAGGATCAACGACTATCAGATGTACCTCTCCGGCGAACGTCTTGAGAACTATGCAGGGGTCATAGGCTGGTTTACAAGCCCTATTTCGGCTCTCATCAGCCTTATAATCCCGCTGCTTTTCTACCGCTACGGCTTTACATCGGATTGGGATGTCCTTTTTGTTGACTCCATCCGCACAAAGTGCATGATAGTGGGCGTTGCCTTTGACCTTGTCGGGCACCTGCTATGCTGCCTGCCGTATCTCTTTTTCTGGGATTATACAGACGAGAAGCATGCCGAGGTCATGCAGGCCCTGAGCGAGCGCGCGGACGCCGCCGAGCTTGAAGCTATAAAAGAAAAGGCGCAGGCAACGGCAGATTAAGCCTTTTCGGTCAGATATGGTGCGAATTATCAGTTTATTAACAAAAAAAAGCTTGCATATTCAGCGGCTGTAATGTATAATTGTTACATTAATGTTTTGGAGGTCATATTAAATGAATTTTATCCCCCTTCTTGCTCAGCTCGGCGGATCGGCCGGCGGTGCATCCTCAACCCAGCAGAGTAACCCCATTATGATGATAGTAATGATGGCTGCCCTTTTTGCCGTTATGTATTTCGTTATGATCAGACCGCAGAAGAAAAAGCAAAAAGAAGAGCAGAACATGCGTGACAGCATCCAGGTCGGCGATGAGATAACCACCATCGGCGGCATCATGGGCAGAGTCGTCACCGTCAAAGAGGATTCCATCATCATCGAGACCGGCGCGGACAGAAACAAGATGAAGATCACCCGCTGGGCTGTTTCGACCAACAATACCGCCACCGAGAAGGCGGAGGCTGAGAGACAGGCCGCCAAGGAAGCTGCCGAGGCTGAGAAGAAAAAGAAGATGGACGAAGCCGTTGAGAACAGCAAGGCAAGCAGAAAGAAATCAAAGAAGAAGAAGGACGACACCTTCGACAGCTGAGAATAATTTATTCGCCCCCCTCATATCATGTACTAACATGACGTGAGGGGAGTATTTTTATGCCTGCGAAAACCAAAAAAGCGAGGCGTGAGGAGCAGTCGGCTTCTCCGTTTAAGAAGATTGCCGTCGGTGCGGCGATAGGTGCGGTGCTTTTCTTTGCTTTTACGGCGGCCTTTGCCCTCGCTTCGCTCAAAAGCGGCATAGGCTCGGGGGCATATTTCCCCGCAGGCTTGATAATCGCCCTGCTCTCGGGGCTTTCTGCGGGCTTTGCGGCGGCGAAGCCTATTAAAAAGAACGGGCTTGCCTGCGGTGCGCTTGCGGGGCTTTGCGCCTCGCTGCCCTGCGCTGCTGCTGCCGCTCTGCTCAGCTCGGGCGCGGGCGTGCGTCTGATAGCCTTTATCGGCGCAATGACCCTCGGCGGCGCTCTGGGCGGAGTTGCGGCGGTGAATATCAAAAAGAGGGCGAAGTATTGAGCCGCCGTGCCGTGACCGCCGTCGTTTTGCTGATATCCGCGGCGATCGCTCTCTCATCCTGTGCGCTGCAAACGGAGATGTCGCCCGAGATATTTCTTGAACGTCTTGCCGAAGCCGATAAAACGCTGAGCGTTGACTTTGACGGCAGATATTACAGCGGCGACCGCTGCTATTGCTTCGTCAGCGACGGGGGAGGGACCGAATATGTGCTCTCCATGCAGACCTGCGCCGACGGCAGCGTGCAGTCCGTGAGCCTTGCAAGCACCGCGGTTGACAGGACGGCTGCTTTTATTTCGCTTGCGGGCACGGTGACATCGGTCTATTCTCCGCAGGAGGATATCAAAGCGATTGTTTCGGCGCTTTTTGCAGACGGTAAGGTGGGGGAGCGGTGCAAATACTATAACACCCGCCGCTATGAATATTCCTCGGCTTCAAGCGAAAACGGGCTGTATTTCTCGATCGACGATCTGCGCCTCGGCGAGCGCAGCACACCCGCCCTGACCCTCGGCGACCTCTCGGGCTATCTGAATAGATCAAAGCCTTCGGCGCAATAGCGTCGGAGGCTTTAGTGATTTCATCATCAATATTTTATATAAAAAAATATTACAAACGGTAAATAATCAATAGGTTACAAAAATGTTACTTGACTTAGCAAATTAAATTATATATACTGAAATTGCAAAGACGTTTATTTTTACAGGGGGTGTCTCCGATGTGGCGTCGGGCGGCGGACAAAAGATAAATTCAATATCAAAAAACGGAGGAGATAACATGAAGAGAGTATCTGCATTGATTTTAGCCCTTATGTTTTTATTTCTCGCGTCCTGCGGCACGGATACTGCGCAGGAGACCACGACGGAGCAGGCAAATTCCGCCTCGACGGATTTGAAAATTGATTATGAGACCGTCAAAGTTCCGTTTAAATCCGTGTCGTCACCTTTGCTGCTCGACGGCAAGCTGGTAATGGCAGTTGCGACCGAGGACGGGACGGAGACCGACCGCCGTTATCTGATCTCATATGACATCGGCAGCGGCAAATATGACAATATCTTTGAGAGCTCGCACGAGCTCGGCGATATTCAGAGCATTCGGTTTGACGGCGAGTGGCTCATATGGAACGACTGCGAGATTTATAATTCCGCGCGCAACATATATTGCATGAATTATAAGACAAAAGAGATAACTCAGATAACCAAGCTCGGCAATGATTCTGCGGTCGGTGAGCCGTGCATTTCCGACGGAGTTGTGTTCTGGGACGAATGCTTTGACATCGGCGGCGAGAATACACGCTCGCGCATTAAAGCCTATGACTGCACGACCAAGGAGACAAAGACGATATCCGAGGACGGCGACAAAGTGTGCGCGGGTGACGGCAAGGCCGTTTTCACCGTCAATAAGGGCGATAAAACTACCCTCGGCGTATATGATATCGCAAGCGGCAAGGTGACGGAGTTCGCCTTGGGCGATGGCAGCTACACGTTAAAGGATTGCGCCGCCGGTTACGCCCTCTATGTCGAGACAAAGGACCCGTCAAGAGGCGATTCCTCGCAAAAAACATGGATCATCGACCTTAGCGACGGCAAAACCGCCGTGGCGGATATTTTCCCTGACGGGGCGAACTTGTTCGGCGATTATGCCGTTTCGTGCACCGCATCGGCGCTTTGGTTCTATAAGAGAGACGGCGGAACGCTCAGCATTATCGACGGCCTGCGCGATACAAATGTCGCCGACGCATCTTTTGCCGGGAACAACACGGTCATCAGCGTTATCAAAAATGTCGGCTCGGGTACCGCCGAGGGCTTGGTTAATGAGACCGAAATGCATATCTTCGATCTCAATAAACTGAGCGTGTGATAAGCGGGGATTATCTCGGCGAACCGCAGAAGATCCTCATGTATGACTGATAATAAATCCTTTGGCGCAGTAACGTCGGAGGCTTTATCGCTTTAAATCGTACCGAATATTTTTGCTGAAAAATGTTAATAAAGTATGAAATATATGTAAATGTCAAGAATATTTGTTGACTTTATAGCCCTGATTATATATGCTATAGTTGTAAGGGGGTGATTCCGATGGTTTGTTGATTCTTTTGATCTTGAGGTAATCAGTAAAATTTCAAAAGTTATATAAGATGGGAGGAAACAGCAGTGAGTAAATCCAATAAACACTTTAAAAGAAGATTATCATTATTTTTAGTGTTCGTTTTGGCTTTCGGAAGTGTTGTCAGCGTTTCTGCCGAGGAGCTTTCGCAGAGAAATTACTCGGCCAAAGAGGATATCAGCTACGAGAATTACCGACTTGCAGATTTGCCGGAAGTTATTGCAAACTCTATACTTACTACCGATACTACCCCCGTAGAAATAATAAATCAAGACACCGACGATATTTACAGTATTACCGTAAAAAACAGTGATGGCACAAATACCCTGCATATTTTCCAAACACCGATAAAATATGTTGATGGCAATTCGGTAAAACTTAAGGACACAGCTATAAATAGTTCGACTAAGCGAATTTCAATGTTTGAAACCTATGCTTATGAGAGCGGAGATAATGAGATTAAAGGCTATTTTCCCGAGCATATCAGCGACGGCGTTAAGGTTGAATATGATGATTATTCCGTAACCCTTACACCTATACCTGATATTGACCTGTCGAATTCTGAGGTTAAAGCAACCTCCACAGTCGCAAGGGTTGGAAATAGCGTGGCGTATACCGATGTTTTCGGCGAGAATGTTTCACTTGAGTACTTTTCAACCTTAAACGGAGTTAAAGAGAATATCATTCTTGCAGAGTACAGCGGCAAGAATACGTTTTCGTTTATCATTGATACCGACGGCTTAGTTCCCGAGAAAATGAGCGGCGATTCGATTCCTCTTCTTGACCCCGAAACCGGTGAAATGAAATTGTATATCGGTCAGATCAATGCAAAAGATTCCTACACGGGTGATAACGAAAACGACGATACGCATTTTACACTTTACAATTCACTTGAGCTTGAGCATATCGGCAACAAGGCGGATGTGTATAAGCTGACAATCGTAGTTGACAGGGAGTTCCTTGAGAGCGAGACTACGGTTTATCCCGTTACTATTGACCCTACTGTAAGCATGGCGGCCACCAATATGTCCGATGCTCCTGTTTTCAGCGGATATCCCACGCGCAATTATTATACAAATGAGTATAATATGGTTGGCTATCACGGCTCGTCATATAAAGAAGCGATCAGTTACGTTAAGCTGAATACTTTGTCGAGCTATAAGTATATCAACCCGCAAAAAATAAATCTTGCTTATTATAGGGTGTATGAAGGCTCGGGAAAAACAAGTACGGCTACGATCAATCTGTATGATACGGTTTCTACTTGGAATGACACGACCATAACCTATAATAATAAACCGAGTTTTGCGGGGAACGCCGCAAGCTCACAGACCATAAGCTCCTCGGGCTGGTATCTTTTCAGTATTACCTCGTTATTTAAGAATTGGTTGCAGGGAACGCTTGGCGAGGGCGGCTTTTCACATAACTACGGTTTTGCTCTGTCGGCAAGCACGACCGGTGTTTCAAGCAGACATTTTTGCTCCGCAAACAGCGCCAACTATTTGCCCACGATAGTTGTTCAGTATTCTGAAGATACGTCAATAGCCGACGGAGCATACTATATTAAGTCAAAGTATAGTAATCTGTATTTGGACACAGAACAGAATGCGAGTGCCAACGGAAATGTTATACAGTATGGTTTCCATGGCAATGATAATCAGGTATGGGTTGTGAAACATCAAAGTGACGGATATTATAAGCTGTATTCTCCGTGGTATGATGAAACAAAGTGCCTTGACGTTACAAGCAATCCTACTCAGAACGGCTCAAATGTAGATGTATATGACGACGGCGACGGTGATTATCTGCTGTTTAAGCTGGTTTCAAACAATGATGGCTCGTATAGGATTATTTCAAAATGGAGCGGCAATCAAAAGGTGCTTGATGTTTGCGGCCCGAGCACAGCGGCAACGGCTAATATACAGATTTGGGAATACCTTAATGTTGATCAGCAGAAATGGTATTTTGAACCAGTTAGTAATGGTGCTGCGATAGCGTTTCGATACGATAATTCGGACACAAATTGCTTGGGGTATGCTTTAGAATTGACAACTCTAGTTACAATAGGATTTGATGGCCCGAACGAGACGGTAGAAACAACATTTTCAAAAATTCAACAGTATGTTAGTGAGACGCTTGGAAGAAACTGCAGACGAATCAATTCTCCATATAGTCTCATTTCTCAAAATGAGTATAGGGTGGCCTTGAGAATCGGAATTGACTATTGGGGATTTAGGACAATATATGATTATCATTTAATGGTGCAAACGAATAATGGCGGCTGGGCGCACAAGCAGGGTTCAGAAAATCCTTCTGAGTTTTTGGGCTTAATAAATCCTAAGACACAAGTCTGGCTTATCGGTCATGCAGAAATTGAAGTTTATTCGAGTGAAACTGTTTTCTTTGCAGTCACAAGGTAGTACATTAGGGGATTGTTAAAATCAAAATTAACTAAACATTATACATTCTGAGAGGTGAAGTAAACATGGCTAATACTAAAAGAAATCTTTGGGCACTTCTTTTCGTCATAACCTTTTTATTCCTTTTGGTATCATGCAGTAAAAATGAAGGTGAGGATGTTTTGGCGACGACAGAGAGTTCACTTGAAGATCGCACGGCGGTTAGTGATACTGTGAATGGTATTACTGAAACTGAATCGTATAGCATGATAAATGGTTTGACTCACAGCCAACGAACTTCAAACGAAAAAAGCTCTTCTGCTAAGACTCAATATAGCACAGTTGCCGTGGAGAGTACAAAAGCGAAACCGGCAGAGAAAAAATTGACATTTCCCGACATGACTTTTGAAAACTATGATAATCGTACCGACTATAGAAGCAAAATCACAAAAAAATATGACGAGAAAAAAATTTTAAAGCGGTGGTTGTATTATCAGTACTTTCCACTTAGTGTCAGTGAGCCACGAAACTATGATACGCTCAATGCCGAATATCCTATTGAGTGTATAAGAAGATGTGAGGATAATGTATATGCTATGTACCTTACCGACACTGGCGGAGTGCTCTATGTGTTCTTTACGCCCAAAATGGAAGTTTTCTATTCGGCGTATTCAGCAAAGAAGCTTTCATATAAAGATTTTGAATCGATAAAAGCCGGAGATTCTGTTGAAAAAGTGGAATTGATTGACCCGGCAGTTAAGGCTATGAGGTCTGCATTTACACAGGAAACATCTATGGCTTTTTATACTATGCATATTCTTGATGATGGCCTTTTTGTCATTTTTTATAACGGTTTACCGAATGAGAACTGTAAAATCTTAAAAGCGGAGTATTATTCGAACTATATATTTAATAACAATAAGTTCTTTAAGGATATCAAACCTGAATATGCTATAGACAACACTGATTATAATTATAGAATACTTAACGCTGATCATATTCACTGAGTATTGCTAATACAATATTGTGTTTTCGTTAAGTGTAAAGCCAAATCGTTTTAAGTATCCAACTGAAAGGAGAATTAAGGCGGTCTTTCCTGACCGCTTTCTACTGTTCCATATGAAAACAAAAAGGAAAATTATCGTAATAGTTTCTTCTTTGCTTCTTTTGGCTTTGATCGGTTTGGCTTTTGCGGTTACAAAACACAACAAGGGTGAAACACTTGATAATCCTAACACTACTCGCTCGTATGTTGAAAAAATGTATCAGACGATACCGGAACTCCCGCCCGACTTTGATTATTATACAATAGCTCGCAGAGAGGTAATAAAATTTTACACGGAGGGCATAACGGATAAAGAAAAATTGATACATAAAGTGCTTAATGTACTTGTCAATAAGCTCGAGGTGGAGGGAACGGAATATGACTTGGCTCCGTGGCAAAAGGAGAAATATGAAAAAGAAATAAAAGATTCATATGAAAGACACTTGTTTATGAAAGATCTAATAGAAAGTAAGGGTCTTGATTACAACGAGGTGACTGAAAGCCGCAGTCAAGTAGTATATGAGTTTATGCTAATGCAATGTGCGATGATGAAGTGGTACAAAATAGAGGATGCCCCCAAAAAAGACAGTGGCATCACCGGGCAGGATCTGGCGAAGCAGATAAATGAATTGCAAGAGAAAAAAATAGAGCAGCTTCACAAAGAACTGAACAGGAAATATCACTTTGACAGGCAGATAGAGGAGCTTTTTGTTGAGATTTTCGGTGAAGATTACGAGCACAAAAAGTATGACGCTTGGTATCTCGATGCAATTGAGAAGAATAACAGAGAAATGTCGGAAGAAGCCAAGCTGACCGAAGAAGCGACAACTAAAATGCCCGAGGAAACCGTCAGCGTGAGCAACCTGAGCGGAATTAATTAATAACGGAGAGAAAAGCTATGAAATATGTAGTTTTAGGCTTGGTGTTGATTTGCTTTCTTTTAAGCTCTTGCTCATTTAACGGCTCAAAGAATGATGAGCGGAGCACAACAACACTGCTTGACATTTCCGCTTTGCGTTATAATTATAATACTGTTACCGAAGCGCCGACGTTACCGAACGATCAAACCGTTTTTGACGGTCGGTTTTCATATGAAATAAAGGGCTCGTATTCTTCAAGGAGCGATGTCGAGAATGAACTGAAAAGCCTCGACGAAGCCTACTACGGATATATCAGAACCGACAAGTCACGGTCGCTGTCTGACGCTCAGAAAGCATATAATAAGCAGATTTATACCGTTTTGCAGAAAAAGCTCTGGGATATCATGGAGAATGATTATCCGCTGTCCCGCGAAGAGGTAGAGAGCAGCGAGCACAAGGCATTTGACAGTATGGTTGAGGATATGTATTACTGGCTCAAGATAGAAGGCCCGACAGAAGATCGCGATTTGGTTGACTTTATGAAATGGCGATACGCCGGGGCGCTTAAACTCAAGGAAGCATTTGATAATGGTGAAATATCCTATGAAGAAGCCCGCGAGCGGCTTCGCAATGATTTAAGCCGAGAAAATTATGACAAACTTCAAGGCTGATCGGACGATCGTGAAAGAGGTGTTCCATGAAACCAAGCAATGATAAAGCGCGGGTCACTGCGCCGGAAGCGGCAAGGGTGCTTTGCTTCGTATTTGCGGCAGTGCTGGTTATTCAGGCGATTATCACGCTGTTTTGCGCCAATTTCAGCGTCGGCGTTATATTGAATTTTGCCTATGCCGCCTTTGTCTGCCTGTGCGGAGTGCTTTTAGGCAAGGTAGGCAGAGTTTTGCGTATCATAGCGACAGCGGCGATCGTTGCTCCGCTCATTTTCGGCTGCGCGCTCTTTGCCTGCGGCGCAAAGGATAATGCCGACGGCAGTGAAAAGGCTATCATAGTCCTCGGCTGCGGCATCGACGGCGAACGGGTCAGCCCAAAGCTCGCGCGGCGGCTTGATAAAGCGATTGAGTACTTCAACGAGCATCCGGACAAGCCCGTGATAGTCTCAGGCGGTCAGGGCGCGCAGGAGGATATCCCCGAGTCAACCGCAATGAAGCGTTATCTTGTCTCAAAGGGAGTGCCCGACGATATGATAATCGAGGAATCGAAATCGACCTCCACTTTTGAGAATTTTGAATTCTCCAAGCACATAACCGACTCTTTGCCGGGCGGTGATGAGATAGTTTTTGTCACATCTCGGTTTCACATTTATCGGGCAAGCCGCTATGCGACGGGCGCCGGCTTCAAGGCTCACCATATCGGTGCGGCGGTTCCGTTCTATGAAATCCCGTCAAATTATCTGCGTGAAATCCTCGCAACGGTTAAATTCTTTAATTGGGAGGATATTTTTCCGAGGAATGAGGCTGGTGGATAACCACGAACGGGGGAATATTCAATCGCACAGGCAGTTATTAAATATAAGAGGTGAAAATATGAAAACGGTAAAAACAGCTATTGTATTAATTCTTGCGTTATGCTTATTCGGATGCTCGAATAACCCGAATAACGATGATAAGTCAACCACCGGCAGCGAGACTTCAACAGTCAGCGTTGAAGCCGTCTCCGAAACCGAGTCTGCCGAAATGCCCACTGAAAAGAAAACGGGCGGCGAGCCGGACAGCGTTTCATCGTCTACTGTTTTAGCGACGAGAAGACAGCAGAAAGCTGAATTTTCTGCGTCTGTGACGGCAAAAATACCGTCCGAAATCGCTCAGAGCCCATATGTATATATCAAAAGCGGCGAACAGTACCGCATTGATGACGGCAAGTTCGCCGAGGGGCAGAAGGATTATCAGGGTACGCCGCTGGCAGAGCGTTTCTCGTCGGACTTCTATTCTACCGACAGGGTCAGCGTCAATTTCACATACGGCGAAAAAGATTGGCTGATAGTGCTGTCAAAAGGCCTTTTCGGTTATAGAATGGCAGGCGGCGAGGCTGCGGTCATGACCGCCCCAAAGGGCACCGGCGATGCCGATAAAGGCAAATATGCCGTGCCGAATAAATCCGATCGGCTTAAGGCTCAGGTCGAAGGCTTTGATAAAGACGGTAAGGAGCTTTTCCGCAGCGATTACAAAACCGGCTGGCTGGCAAATGTATACATAGAAAGCGATATTCAGTCCTCCGACGAAATATCCGCCAAGATCAGACTTACTTTGAAGGATGAAAAAATGGCTGAATTATATGCCTCGGGGCTTAAAGATAACGGAATGAAAAAGGTTGGCTCAGAGAACGCTTTGGCAGATAATTGCTACTTTGTCAATGGCACGGAGGTTGTCTGCGTTTTCTGATATGAGTTACTAAAGCAAAAAGCAGGCTGTTGCGTTACACAACAGCCTGCCGTTCTTTTTAATTATTTCATCTCGGAGAGCTGAACGGGTCTGCCCTCTGCGACTGATTTCTTCGCCGCAAGCGCAACAAGGATGGAGTTAAGGCCGTCCTCACCGGTGGTGGGGGTGGCTTTATCCTCGAGCACCGCTTCCACGAATTGAAGCATCTCATCTCTGAAAGACTGCATATATCTCTCAAGGAAGAAATACAGGGGCTTGTCGGCAACTACGCCCTCGTCGCCCATAAAGACGACGTTGGTCGGCGTGTCGTTGGAGGCGACAGCCGCGCCCTTGCTGCCGAATACCTCGACTCTCTGGTCGTAGCCGTAAGCGGCACGTCTGCTGTTGTCAATAACGCCGACTGCGCCGTTTGCGAATTTAAGGCTGATAACCGCGGTGTCAACGTCGCCCGCCGCGCCGATAGCCGGGTCAACAAGGCAGGTCGCGTTCGCATAGACCTCGGTGACCTCGCTGCCCGCAAGGAAACGAGCCATATCGAAATCATGGATGGTCATATCGAGGAACATACCGCCGCTGACTGCCGAATACTCTGCCGGCGGGGGAGCGGGATCCCTCGAGGTGATTTTGACGATGTGGACGTCGCCGATCTTGCCGTCGGCGACCATAGCTCTGACGTTTGCAAAGTTGTGGTCAAAGCGGCGGTTGAAGCCGACCTGCAGCTTGACGCCCGCCTTCTTGACGGCGGCGATAACTGCGTTGACCTTCTCGGGGGTCAGGTCAACCGGCTTCTCGCAGAAGATGTGCTTGCCTGCCTCGGCAGCCTCGATAGCGATATCGGCGTGCGTGTCGGTCGAGGAGCAGATGAGCACTGCTTCGACGTTGGGGTCGGCGAGCATCTGCTTATAGTCGTCATAAATGACGGGGATATTAAGCTCGGCAGCGACTTTTTCGGCGTTCGCTCTGAAAACATCGGTGATACCGACGACCGTAGCGGTCGGCACGTTGTAGGTGATCGACTTTGCGTGAAGCGAGCCGATGCGGCCTGCGCCGATGATGCCAATTTTGAGTTGCTTCATTTTATCGTTCCTTTCAATAAGATAAGGGTTGCCCCATTCCTGTTCATTTTAACACACATTTTATATGAATTCAACAGAATCTGCGGCAATTATTTAGAATATTTTTCTTTTGTCGCCATGCCGCCCCTGATGTGACGCTCCGCCTTGTTGATATCGAGTACCGTGCGTACCTCGGAGTACAGCGGCGGATTCAGCTTCCGAAGACGCTCGGTTATATCCATATGTACCGTTGATTTGCTCACGCCGAATTTCTTTGCGGCGGCTCTGACGGTGGTGCGGTTTGCGACGATATATTCGGCCAATTCCACGGCCCGCTGCTCAACTAAACCTTTCAATATCAGCCCTCCCGTTCGCTATATCATTAGATACTATGACAAACGGCAGGGGAATATTACAAATGAAAAGGCGCAGCCGGACCGATGCCTGACTGCGCCGAAAAGGTTATCTGTCCTCTCTGAAATACGAGAGACCGAGGCTTGCGGGGGGCTGATTCTCCCTCTTCTGCCTCATGCTTATCACCACGAGCACGACGATGGTGACAACATACGGTGTCATCTTCAGCAGCTCCTGGGTCTCGAATGCGAGGTTCGGGATATAGTTGTGGATGATGAAAAGTCCGCCGAAAAGTATCGAGCCGAGTATGCCGATATTCGGGCGCCACACGGCGAATATGACAAGGGCGATGGCGAGCCAGCCTCTGTCGCCGAAGCCGTCGTTTGACCAAACGCCGCAGGCATAATCCATGACGTAATAGAGGCCGCCGAGACCCGCTATCACGCTGCCGATGCAGGTGGAGAGATACTTGTATTTGCTCACGTTGATGCCTGCGGCATCAGCTGTTGCGGGGTTCTCGCCGACTGCGCGGAGCTGGAGACCCGACTTGGTGCGGGAGAAGAAATAGGCAGCGACAAGGGCGATTATGATCGCGGCGTAGGCAAGGAAGCTGTAGGAGAGGAACACCTCGCCGAACCAGCCGAGCTTGGTCGCAAAGGGAAGCTCGGTCTTGAAGTTGTTGCTCGTTGCGGTGAGGGCTATCGAGGGGAGCTCGCTGCCCGTGATCTTGATGAGCGAGCCGCCGAAGAAGTTGCCGAAGCCGACGCCGAAGGTGGTCAGCGCAAGGCCGGTGACATTCTGATTTGCCCTTAGTGTGACGGTGAGTACGCAATAGATAAGACCCATCACAAGAGAGCCGAACATTGACGCGAGCAGGGGAATGAGCACGGAGAGGAACGGATTAATCTCCGCCGCCGAGCTCTCGTAGACAAAGGCTCCGATAACGCCCGAGATGCCGCCGACATACATGATGCCGGGGATACCGAGGTTAAGGTTGCCGCCCTTCTCGGTGATTATTTCGCCCGTTGAGCCGAACAAAAGGGGGATGCCCTGCATGACTGCACGCTGAATGAATGCAACTATCATTATTTGCTCGCCTCCTTTTTGGACTCACGGAACTTGATGGTGTAATTGATAAAGAATTCGCTGCCGATGATGAAGAATATGATGATACCTGTCAGGATCTCGGAGAATGAGCCGTTGAGGCCGAATCTGGTCGAGATCTCGTCGGCGCCCTTCTCAAGGAACACGAGCAGGAAGGAGGTCAGCACCATATAGATAGGGTTGAATTTTGCCAGCCATGAAACCATTATTGCGGTGAAGCCTCTGCCCGCTATGGTGTCTCTGGTGACGGTGTGGTCGGTGCCCGCAACGAGGAGCAGACCGCTCAGGCCGCATATTGCGCCGGAGAGAAGCATCGTTCTCATTATGACCTTTTTGACGTTGATGCCGATGTATCTTGCGGTATTTTCACTCTCGCCGACAACGGAGATCTCGTAGCCGTGCTTGCTGTATTTGAGATAGATATACATAACGACCGTCAGCACTGCGACGATGATTATGTTAAGCAGATAAGCCTGACCGCCGATCTTGGGGAACCAGCCCGCATTGGTGGAAGCGTTGATGACGCCGATGTGACCCGAGCCCTTGGGGTTTGACCACTTGTAGCAGAAGAATGAAACTATCTGCATTGCAATGTAGTTCATCATAAGGGTGAAGAGAGTCTCGTTAGTGTTCCACTTCGCCTTGAAGAAAGCGGGGATAAACGCCCAAACAGCGCCCGCCGCAATGCTGGTGATTATCATCAGCGGGATGAGGAAATATGAGGGGAGCTGGTCGCCGAAGAGTATCATGCACGCCGCAGTGGCAAGGCCGCCGACGAGCGCCTGACCCTCGGCGCCGATATTCCAGAATTTCATCTTGAAAGCCGGAGTAACGGCAAGCGAAACGCAAAGGAGCATTGCGAGATTTTGCATGAGCGCCCAAATTCTTCTCTTTGTGCCGAATGCGCCCTCAAACATGGTGGCGTAGACAGCGAAGGGATTCTCGCCCGTGAGCAGCACGGTGACGACGGCGCAGACTATCAGCGCGGCTAAAATAGAGAGAATTCTGATTATCCATGACTGCCAGAAGGGGATGGCCGCACGCTTTGCAATGTGGAAGAGCGGCTCGTGATGCTGCTTATTCGGCTTGCTCATGGTTCTCACCTCCGTCATTTTTGGTCATAAGAAGTCCGACTTCTTCTTTGGTGGCGGTGCGGGCGTCGACAATGCCTGTCACTTTGCCTGAGTTGATGACAAGGATCCTGTCGCACAGCTCAAGCAGCACGTCCAGATCCTCGCCGACGAATATAACGGCGACGCCGCTTTCTTTCTGCTTATTGAGAAGATTATATATAAGGTAGGAGGAGTTGATGTCAAGGCCTCTGACGGGGTAAGCCGCCATGAATACGGTCGGGGAGGCCGCAATCTCTCTGCCGACGAGCACTTTTTGGACGTTGCCGCCCGAAAGGCGTCTGACAGGGGTGCTTGCGCCGGGGGTGACGACCTCGAGGTCGTTGATTATCTTCTGAGCCAGATCCTTGGGCTGCTTGCGCTCAAGCAGGAAGGTCTTGCCCTTGCGGTAGCTGCGGAGCATCATGTTGTCAACGATATCCATGTTGCCCACAAGACCCATACCGAGCCTGTCCTCGGGTACGAATGAGAGACGGACTCCCAGCTCTCTTATCTGGAGCGGGGTCTTGTCACGCAGGTTGTCTATCTTGCCGTTCTTGGGGTTGTTGTAGAGGATGTTGCCCTCCTTGACGGGCTGGAGACCCGCTATGGATTCGAGCAGCTCACGCTGACCGCTGCCCGCAATGCCCGCGATGCCGAGGATTTCACCGGAGTAAGCGGTGAAGGTGACGTCGCTCAGCAGCTTTGTGCCCTCACGGTTGACGCAGCTTAGATCCTTGACCTCAAGGCGTGCTTCGGGGTTCTGCGGCTCGCTGCGCTCGATGTTGAGGCTTATCTTTTTGCCGACCATCATCTCGGTGAGCTGGGATTCGTTGGTTTCGGAGGTCTTGACCGTGCCGATGTATTCGCCCTTACGCAGGACGGATACCCTGTCGGAGAGGGCAAGCACTTCGTGGAGCTTGTGAGTGATGATGATTATCGCCTTGCCGTCGTCGCGCATACGGCGCAGGATGGTGAAGAGCTTGCGGGTCTCCTGCGGGGTGAGCACGGCGGTCGGCTCGTCCAGAATAAGTATATCCGCGCCTCTGTAAAGCACCTTGATTATCTCAACGGTCTGCTTCTCGGAGACGGACATTTCATATATTTTTTTGTTGGGGTCAATCTCAAAGCCGTACTGCTCGCTGATGGCTTTTATCTTGGCGCAGGAGCGCTTGAGGTTATAGCCCTCTTTTTCGTCGAGACCGAGCACGATATTCTCAGCCGCCGAGAATACGTCGACGAGCTTGAAATGCTGATGTATCATGCCTATCTTGTAGTCAAAGGCGTCCTTGGGGGAGCGGATGACTACCTCCTCGCCGTTGATGAATATTTGGCCGTGGTCGGGGAAATAAATGCCGGATATCATATTCATCAGCGTGGTTTTGCCGCTGCCGTTTTCGCCGAGGATTGAGAGGATTTCGCCACGGTTAACGGTCAGGCAGACGTCTTTATTGGCAACGACGTGCCCAAAGGTCTTGGTTATGTTTTTGAGTTCAATTGCAGCGTTTGTGCCCACTTTGGTTCCTCCTACTTTTAAATCTCAAAAGCCGATTAGCTTTAGGCGTGATAATCGGCTTTTCAAAATTAAAACGGTAAATATAAAATTTATTCGGGCGGAGCAGATCATGCTCCGCCCGTAATGTTATATGGAATTAGAACTTGCTGTTGAGGAGAGTGATGCCGTCGATCTGTACGTTGAAGTACGGAGCCGAACGGTACTCTGACTCGTGGAAGTAACCGTCGGAAACAGCCTCGGTGTCAGCGGTGTAGTCAGCGTCGGTGTCGACGTCTGCCATATAGGAGCTGAGCTTCTCGCCCTTAACGGTGATGTAGTTGTCCTTAGCGGTGTCGAATACATGGAGAGTGCCGGCCTTCATCTCTTCTTCAGCTGCCTTGATGGCTTCTGCGGTGCCCTTAGCCGCGACTGCTTCGTTGATGTCGGTGAGAACGACGGAGCCTTCGGTGATGCCGCCGCACCAGTCGACGTCGATAGCCTTGCCGTTAGCAACGCACTCGATCATGTAGGTCATGTAGGGAGTCCAGTCGATTCTGGAGGAAACGATGAAGGTCTTGGGGCAAGCTGCAAGAGTGCTGCCGTTGTAGGAAACGTTGGGGATACCCTTGGTCTCGCAAGCGGTGGGAGCGCCCATGGAGTCAGCGTGCTGGCTGATGAGCTTGCAGTCGTTGGCGATGAGCTTGTTGGCAGCTTCCTTTTCAGCAGCCTCGTCATACCAGCTGCCGGTGAAGATAACTTCCATGGTAGCGGTGGGGCAAACTGACTTTGCGCCGAGATAGAATGAAGTATAGCCGGAGATAACCTCTGCATAGGTGAAGGCGCCGACATAGCCGATCTTGGCTTTTTCAGCCTTGAACTGACCGGCAGCGATCATTTCGTTGAGCTTCATGCCTGCTGCGATACCTGCAAGGTAACGGCCCTGATAAATGGAAGCAAAAGCGTTGTGGTAGTTAGCAAGATTCTCGGTGTGAGCCTTGGTGCCGGTTGCGTGGCAGAACTGGACGTTGGGGAATTCCTTAGCTGCCTGGATGATGAAGTCCTCGTGGCCGAAGCTGTCGGCGAAGACGATGTCGCAGCCGCTGTCAACGAGGTCTGCCGCTGCTTCGTAGCAAGCGCTGTTCTCGGGGACGTTGGTCTTCTTGATGATCTTTGCGCCGGTAGCCTTGCAAGCTGCTTCAGCTGCGTTGATGAAGTTGAGGTCATAGGTCGAGTTCTCATCGTGAAGGAAGATGAAACCGACCGTGAGCTCACTTGCCGACTTGGTTACGTCTGCTGCGGGGGCGCTGGTGGAGTTATCCTTATTGCCGTCGTCCTTGCCGCCGCAAGCTGCGAAGCTGAAAACAAGGGCGAGTGCCATAAGAATTGCGAGGATCTTTGCGAACTTCTTCATTTTTGTTTACCTCCAAAAATTTTATATTTTATCCAAAGATGATCTTACCGTCATCAATGGACTTAATAACTGCCAGAGATTCGAGATGATATCCCTTTTTGCGAAGCTCGTCGCCGCCGGGCTGGAAGCCCTTCTCGACCACGATGCCTATGCCCTCGACCGAAGCGCCCGCCTGAGTGATAATGTCTATCAGCCCGTTGACGGCCTGGCCGTTTGCCATGAAGTCGTCGATGATGAGCACACGGTCGCCCTCATTGAGGTAATCCTTTGATATGCCGATGGTGGTGGTCACGCCCTTGGTGAAGGAGTGGACCTCGGCGGTGTAGAGATTGTTGCCCACATTCCTGTGAGCGCCTTTTTTGGCAAAAACAACAGGCACAGAAAAATATTGTGCAGTTATACACGCTATTCCTATGCCTGAGGCTTCTATCGTAACTATTTTATTTATGTTTGAGGCTGCAAAAAGCCTGCGGAATTCCTTGCCGATCTCGCACAGCAATCCCACGTCTATCTGATGGTTGAGGAACATATCGACTTTTATAATGTCCGAGCCAATGACCTTGCCCTGCTCGGCAATTCTCTGCTCCAGAAGCTCCATCGCAATCACATCCTCACCGAAAAATACAAAAAATGACGCTTGAAAAATACAATTCAATTATAATTAACATTCGGTTAAAAATCAAGACATTTTTTATATTTTGGGCTAATTCTGCATAATACCCAAAGATATTGTGGTTTTCGGAGTAATTTTTATCAATCCTACAATTGACGGATGAACTCGGCGTTGACGAATCCGGCGGTCGAGCCGTCCTCAATAAGGAACCAGTCGTTTACCCGTTCAAAGACCTTGACGACCGTGCCGTCGGGCAGGGCTGCGACGATGGGGGATTTGATGTCCGGCTTTTCGCGCACGTTTACCGCTCCGCCGTCGGTGGATATGACCGCCTGGCCGAAGTAGCGCACATCGACGAATTCGACCCCGAAATAGTCGGCGACCGAGATGGCGAGATTGCGTGCGATCTCATTTATATTGCGCGAGAGCCACGAAGCGTCAAGCAGGTTGTCGTGATACGCAAGCTCAAAGAGGATGGCGGGCATATTTGTCTTGTTAAGCTCGATAAAAGTGCCGAGGGGCAGTATCTTTATCCTGTCGGGCAGGGGATAGATCTCCTTGTAGTTGTTTGCGAATATCGTCGCCGCCCGCTGACCCTCGCGGCTGCCTGGGTAGTAATATATCTCCGCACCCCTGACGGTGCCGGCGTACGGGTCGGGCGCCGCGTTTGAATGCAAAGCGAGATAGAAGTCATAGCCGCCCTCGTTTGCCTGCCTTGCGGAGTCGAGAGCCGTCATTGCAGGGTCGTTCCTGCCGAAGCGTATTCCGCTTGCGGCGAGATAAGGCTCCATGGCGTCGGCGATGAGGTTCATATAGTATTCCTCGCTGTTGCCCAAAACGGTCGTGTTATATTCCTGTGTGGACGGGCTTAAATAAATACTCGGCATGGGTAGCACCTCCTTCACGGCCATTATATGCGGCTTTAATTTTGTTGACATTCGGGGGAACATAAATTATAATGAAATCATATTAATACTGGGAGAATTGTGAAATGGCTTTTATCAGCGTTTTTGACGTTATCGGCCCGAATATGGTCGGCCCCTCAAGCTCGCATACCGCGGGAGCAGCCTCTATCGCCCTGCTTGCGGGCAAAATGCTCGGCGAGCGGATAAAGAGCGTTAAATTCATCCTCTACGGTTCTTTTGCCGCGACCTATAACGGCCACGGCACCGACAGGGCGCTGCTCGGCGGCATAATGGGCTTTGCGACGGATGACGTGCGTATCCGTGACTCATTTGAATATGCCGATAAGGCGGGGATAGAGTATTCGTTTGAAGAGAACACAAACGAAACTGATATCCACCCGAACACCGTTGATATAGTTATGGCGGGCGAGGGCGGCAGACGGCTCACCGTCAGGGGCGAATCCCTCGGCGGCGGCAAGGTCATGCTCATCGGCAACGTCATCGAACAGCAGTTCACCGTAAA
>ERZ773139.438-NODE-438-length-56923-cov-17.205775_pt1 | contig 56923 bp, 66 predicted proteins | sample MGYA00580854_ERZ773139 | MGnify/ENA primary metagenome ERZ773139 (study PRJEB29015, sample SAMEA2737809) | human gut metagenome | biome: human gut; feature: human-associated habitat; material: faeces | place: China | collected 2012 ...
GTTCGCTCTTAGCTTAACTCAAGAATTTTCGTTGGCTATTCAAAGAATCTCATTTCTGACATTCACTGAACAACTCTTTTGGTTCTTTTTCAGAACCTTAATTGTCCAAGGTGTTTGTTCATGTTTCTCGTTGTTTAATTTACAAGGTGCACTCCGCAGTTTCGCGGGCTTTTATTGTATCACATCAAGTTTCATTTGTCAAGAACTTTTTTCAAATTCTTTCGAACTTTTTGTGATCCGCTCGTCGCTTCGCGATTTCTCGCTCAGCAGCGAACTCATTTAGTTTAGCACATCTTCATCCGTTTGTCAAGAACTTTTTTCGAATCTCTTCGAGCTTTTTCTTGAACCCCGTCCGATTTGCTGCGCCCTTCAGAACGCTCGGCTATGATACCATCGAAAAACCGGTTTGTCAACCCTTTTTTTCATTATTTTTCACTCTTTTTTATATTTACTATTACTTGTGTTAATATCGGCACGACACCCCAAAATATAGCCGCTCCCACAGCCCAGCTCCAGATCGGCAGCCGGTACGCCAGAAAGCTTCCGCCAAATGCCAGCAGGCAGAACACACCTCCGGTGCTTCCCGTGCCATTTTTTCGTCCGACAGCTCCCAGCATGCGTTCTGCCGCACACACCAGCATCGTCAAAAGCGCAAACAGCCCCAAAAGCTGCGCGACTGACAGCAGCAGCTCGAACCGCTGCATGACTGACAGCACAGACAGGCTTTTCGTCAGCGTGAGAAACGGCAGCGGCTCCTGCCGTGCCAGCTCCGGCGACAGGCAGGCCGCCGTCAGAAATGCCGGGACTGCCGGAAGAAGCGCAGATGCTGCCGCCGTACCGGGTGAAATGCGCGGTGTTTCCTCCTCCGCCGTGACAAATGCCATGCAGACCGGCCCCAGACACAGGCAGAACGCCAGCGCGGCATCCGCTGGAACGCCCTGCGGGCGGCTCCAATCTGCCTGCACGTGCCGCAGGGATGCTGCGGCAATGACCGCATACAGTCCCGCGAGGCACAACGCAAGCACTGCACAGACACGTCCGGCTGCCAGCCGTCCCTTTTGTCCGGCCAGCGCCGCCAGCAAAAGCGGGATCGCGGGCAGGAACGGGCCAAGGTCGTCTTCAAACGCGATCTGACTGGCCGCAGCAGCGCCCGAGGCCGCAAACAGCAGCCACAAAAGCTCCGCCGCTGCCATGATCCGTCCGCCACCAGCTCCGAACGCGCGGGCAAACGCCTGCCGCATACACAGGCTGGAGTGCCGCTGCATCGCCTGCTGGCAGGCGGCAAGCGCGCAGGCGAGGATACTCCCGCCCAGCACCCACAGCCAGCCGCAGCCCGGCAGCGCCATCGCCGCCGGAACGCTCAGCGCGCACAGGCTCCACGCGCGCACCTGTCTCGGCGTCAGCTTATCCTGCAAGAATGATCCCTCCGTTTTCCCCCGGCAGCAGAATCGCCGGGTCGAGTGCTTCGCCGCGCAGAAGCGCGGCGTGCGCGTCCGCAAGCGTCACCGCACCGGGGTGCGCCTGCAAAAATTCCACGCAGCCGTCTGCATCCAATGCATCCATCCGCGCCAGATACAGCTTTGCCGCCGGGCGGAACTGCCGCTGCCGCACCGCTGCGGGCAGAAGCGATTGTGTGCTTTGCAGGAGAATAATATGTTCCGCCGTGTCCAGAAAAAGCGTGCCCTCCGCCCCTTCCCGCATGGCGGCAAGCGCGTCCGGGAGCGTCGTGCCGGAGCCGGATACGCCGTTGTCGCTTTCCACGGTGATCCGCCCGTCCTCCTGCGCGATCACGAGCACCTGCGCAGGCAGGAGCTTCGCCGCGTCCGCCCCCGTGCGCGGCAGCATACAAAGGCTGACCACCGACGCGGTCGCCAGCAGCGCAATACTGATTTTATTGAGCATGACCGTCCCCCTGATTTTTCAGATCCTGTGGGTGCAGCGCCGTGTCGCGCCATTTCTGCCGCACCAGAAGCGGGCGCAGCACGGCGCGTCTTGCCCGCGCGTCGGAAAACGGCGCAAGATAGGACACATCCAGACTCGTCAGTCCCGACAGGTGGATCAGCAGCGCAATGCCGCCTGCCGTCAGGGCGAACAGCCCGCCCGCTCCCGCCAGAATCGCCAGTGCGAAGCGCCAGATGCGAACGGCGTCGGACAGATCCCGGCTCGGAAGCGTAAAGCCGCAGATCCCGGCGGAGGCCGTGACGATCAGCGCGGCGGGCGAGACGAGCCGCGCATCGACCGCCGTTGTGCCCACGACGAGGCCGCCGATGATGGAAACCGCCGTGCCGATAGCCTGCGGCAGATGAAGCCCCGCCTCCTGCAAAAGCTCAAACGCGGCAAGCAGGCCCACCACCTCGAAAACCGTATCGAACGGCACCTCGCGCTTGGATTCGATGATCGCCAGCAGCAGCTTTGTCGGGATCATCTCCTGATGGTACGTCGCCATGGCGACATACAGCCCCGGCAGCAGCAGCGCGGCCAGCAGCGCCAGATACCGCAGCACGCGCAAGCAGGACGCCGAGAGATAGTCGACCGCGCGGTCCTCCGTCGATTTCATCAGAATGCCGAGATCGACCGGGGCCAGATACCCCAGCGGCAGCCCGTCGACCAGCAATCCGACCTGTCCGTTCAGAAGGCCCTGGCAGAAGGTGTCCGGGCGCTCGGTGTATTGTAATAACGGAAAGGCTGTCCGGCGGGAACCGGTCACGTATTCCTCGACGCTTGCGGGCGTGAGCACCCCGTCAATGTCGATATTCTCCAGCCGCTTTTCCATGCGCCGGACAAGCTCCGGCGCGGTCAGGTCGGCGAGATAGCAGACCGTGACGGCGGTTTTCGTGCGCAGGCCGACGGTCTTCTGTGAAAAACGCAGCTGCGCCGTGCGCAGATGGCGGCGCAGGAGGCTGGTGTTGATGCGCATCGTCTCTGTAAACGCGTCCTTCGCGCCCTTGACAGTGTTTTCCGACTCCGGCGCGGAGGGGCCGCGCCGGGCGCTCGTTTTCGTTTCGAAGCAGAGCGCCGTGTCCGTGCCCGGAAAAATGACAGCGCAATATCCGTGCAGCAGCTTGTCCGCCGTCTGTGCGGGGTCTTGCGTGCGCTCGGCGACGGCGCAGTAGACTCTCGCCCGCTCCGCCTGCGTCAGAACCTCCTGTATGCTCCCCGGCGTGACCGTCTCCATCAGCGGCTTCAGCACCTGCTCGGCGATATCCCCGCCGGAGGTCAGCCCGTCCAGAAACAGCAGTCCCAGCCTCTGCCCGCCGACCGTGATCTGCCGGGTATTGAGATCCGCCGTACCCCCAAAGCACGCCTGCACGTCCTCCATGCCCCAATGCGCCATGGTTTTGCCTCCTGTTTGGATGATTCTTCTGTCATTTTTCCGCAAACGCAGAAAAGTATACCTGTTTTCCGCGTCACAGGTTTGCATATCCCGGCTGTTTGTGGTAGACTATAGCGAAAGCGATTTGAAATCACACATATTTAATATGTATCTGGAGATGTACCGCCATGTATGAATTGATCACCGATCAGACGCTTGCGGAATACGAAGCGTTTGTGCAGAGCCACCCGAAGGGCAATTTTGCGCAGAGCAGTCTCTGGGCCAAACAGAAGCCCATGTGGACATGGGACGCCGTCGCCGTGCGCGGCGAGGACGGGAAAATCAAAGGCTCTCTGGCTCTCATGACCCGCAAGGTTCCCGGCATCGGCCGGACGCTGATGTACGGCTGCCGCGGCCCGGTCTGCGATCTGGACGACCGCGAGACGTTTGCCCAGCTGCTGGAGGGCGCAAAAGAACTGGCAAAAAAATATAAGTCCTATGTCATCAAGCTTGACCCGGATGTTCCGTCAAGCAACACCGCCTTTGCCGCGCTTATGCAGTCGTTCGGCTTCCGGTGCAAGGAGGGCGGGAAGAATTTTGAGGCCATCCAGCCGCGCTATGTCTTCCGTCTGAACGTCGAGGGCAAAACGGAAGATGAGCTTATGGCGGCCTTCCACCAGAAATGGCGCTATAATATTCGCCTGGCCGAGCGCAAGGGCGTAAGCGTGAAGATCTGCGGCAAGGAAATGGTCCCGGCGTTCGCCGATCTCATGCTGACGACCGGCGTGCGCGACGGCTTTGTCACGCGCAAGCCGGAGTATTTTGCGAACATGCTCGACAATCTCGGCGAGCATGCGCGGCTCTACATGGCCTTTGACCCCGAGGGAACGCCCATCGCGGGGACACTCGCCATCCACTACGGCGACAAGGTCTGGTATCTCTACGGTGCATCCAGCAACGAGCACCGCAATCTGATGCCCAACTATTTATTGCAGTGGCGCATGATCCAGTGGGCCGTCGAGACCGGCTGCCGGGTCTACGATTTCCGCGGCGTATCCGGAAACGTCTCCGAGGATAACCCGCTCTACGGCCTGTTCCGCTTCAAGCAGGGCTTCGGCGGAGACTTCACCGAGTTCGTCGGCGAAGAGGATCTGGTGCTCTCGCCGGTCATTTACTGGGCCGTGGAGCACGGCACGTCGGTCTTCAAGGATCTTCGCAAGACCGTCTATCTCATCAAGAACCGAGACAAAAAATAACGCGGGAGGCGCAGCATGAAAGCGTATGTCGTCGACTCCGCCGCCGTGCGGAGCAATCTGCAAATTTTAAAGGACCGCGCAGGCAGCGCGGTCCTCTGGGCCGTTTTAAAGGGTGACGGCTACGGCCTCGGCCTTGTCCAGATGGCAGCGATCTGCCGGGAAGCCGGCGTCACGCACTTTGCCGTGACGGAGGTTTCCGAGGTCAGCCGCCTGCGCGCAGGCGGGTTTCAGGATTGTGACATTCTGATGCTCCGCCCGACCGCCGACGCGCAGGAGCTGACGCAGCTTCTGAACCTCGGCGCGATTCTGACCGTTCCGAGCCAGAACGACGCAGCCGTCCTGAACGGCGTGGCGGAAACGCTCGGTGTCCAGGCGCAGGTACACGTCAAGATCGATACCGGCATGGGCCGGTACGGCTTTTTGCCGGACGAGTTGGATCAGCTGCTGCCCATTTTCAAGTATATGCCCAGCCTGCACGTGACCGGCATTTATACGCATCTGCATTCCGCGTTCTGCAATCAGAAAGCGACGATTGCGCAGGCCGAGGCGTTTCAGGGCGTTCTGGACAAGCTGCACGCCGAGGGCTGCGGCACCGGCATGGCGCATATGCTGAACTCCGCCGGGCTTCTGAAATACCCCGAATACGCGATGGACGGCGTGCGCGTAGGCTCGGCCATCCTGGGGCGTGTGTCTGTGCGCGGAAATTGGGGTCTTGCCCGCATCGGCGAGTGTCAGGCAACGGTAGAAGAACTCCGTTGGCTTCCGAAGGGCCACAGCTGCGGCTACGGCGCGGGCTGGACAGCGAAAAAGCCCACTCGCGTGGCCGTTTTTTCCGTGGGCTGGTACCACGGGTTCGGCGTGGAGATGGGAAACGATCTGTTCCGTTTCCGCGACTGCCTGCGCGGCGTTCTGCGGAATCTGAAGCAGATGGTCTTCAAAAAGCATATCTATGTAACGGTAAACGGGAAAAAGTGCCGTGTGCTGGGCCATATCGGGATGCTGCACACGTGCGTGGACGTGACGAAACTCCAATGCGCGGTCGGCGACACAGCGATCTTCGATATCAAGCCGCTGCTGCTCAAGGGCATCGAGGTCGTCTACCGGTGAGGAGGGGCCATGTCTGATAAAATTGCCGCCATTGCCACGGGCCGTGCCCGCACGGGCATCGGCATTCTGCGCCTGTCCGGCGACGGGTGCATTGAGGCCGCAGGGCAGGTCTTCAGGCTGAACTCCGGCAGGCCGCTGACCGCCCTCCCCGACCGGAAGCTTGCGCTCGGCACGCTCTTTGACGCACAGGGACGCCCCATCGACCACTGCATGGCATTCATCTCCCGCGCCCCGCATTCCTACACCGGCGAGGATACCGCCGAAATTCAATGCCACGGCTCCCCCGCCGCACTGACCGCTGGACTTGAGGCGCTGTTCGCCGCAGGCTTCCGGCAGGCGCGGCCCGGCGAATTCACACGCCGCGCATTTCTAAACGGCCAGATGGATCTGACGCAGGCCGAGGCCGTGATCGATCTCATCGACGCCGAAACAGCCGACGCGGCGGCGAACGCCGCCGGGCAGGTCGCGGGCGCGATCCGAAAAAGGATCGACCCGATCTATGACAGCTGGGTCGACCTGTGCGCGCATTTCCATGCCGTGCTCGATTACCCCGACGAGGATATCGACCCCTTCACGCTCTCCGGCTATGAAGCGTCTCTGACGGCAAGCAGCCTGCAGCTTACCGCGCTGCTTGCCTCCTGCCATCGGGGCCGGATGGTGCAGTCCGGCATCAGGGCCGTCATTCTGGGAAGTCCAAACGCCGGAAAATCCAGTCTTCTGAACCGCCTGTCCGGCTTTGACCGTGTCATCGTCACCGACATTCCCGGCACGACGCGTGACACCGTCGAGCAGACCGTCACATTCGGGCGGCACCTTGTCCGGCTTGTCGACACGGCAGGCATCCGCGACACGCAGGATGTGATCGAAAAAATCGGCGTTGACCGCTCGATGGAAGCCGCGAAGGACTGCGATGTAGCGCTGTATGTCCTTGATGATTCCAAGCCTATGACGGAAGAGGATCGCCGCGCGATGGACGCGGCGCTCGAAGCGCCGGAGGCGATCGCGATTCTGAACAAGCAGGATCTGCCCGGCGCGATCGAGCCGTCCGATCTGCCGTTTTCGTACATCATCCCCGTCTCCTGCAAGGACGGCACGGGCTTTGACCTGCTGGAGCAGGCGTTTGATATGCTCTTCCCGGACGATGCGCCGTGCGACGGCTCGCTTCTGACGAACGCGCGGCAGGCCGGCGCCATTCTGCGCGCAAAAAAATCCGTCGATTCCGCCGTGCAGAGCCTGCGTGCGGGTATGACGCCCGACGCGGTGCTGGTCGATCTGGAAGCGGCCATGGATGCGCTCGGCGAGGTCACGGGCCGGACGATGCGCGAGGATATCACGAACCGCATTTTTGAGCGGTTCTGCGTTGGAAAATAAACCACAGAAATCAGGTTTTACTATGATCTATCTCGACAATTCCGCCACCACGCAGCCCTGCCCCGCCTGCGTGCGGGCCATGACAGAGGCGCTCACGGACTGCTGGGGCAATCCGTCGTCCGTCTACGCGCTCGGCATTGACGCCGCCCACCGTCTGCGGCAGGCGCGGCAGGCGGTCGCCGCCGCCCTCGGCGCAGAGCCCGACCGGGTGTTTTTCACCTCCGGCGGCACGGAGGCCGACAACTGGGCCATTCTTTCCGCCGCCGAGCGTCTCGGCAAGCGCGGCCACCACATCATCACGACCGCCGTGGAGCACCACGCTGTCCTGCACCCCATGCAGAAGCTGGAAGCGAAGGGCTTCGAGGTCACATATTTGCAGCCTGACCACGACGGCAATATTACAGTCGAGGAACTGAAAAAGGCCCTCCGGCCCGATACCATTCTCGTCTCCGTCATGATGGTCAACAACGAGACAGGCGCGGTCATGCCGATTGCCGACATGGTCAAGGCCGTGCGCCGCGCTTCCCCGCTGGCGCTGTTCCATACCGACGCCGTGCAGGGCTTTTTGAAGGTTCCATTCCGCGCCAAAGCGCTCGGCGCGGACATGATCTCCGTCTCCGCGCACAAGATCCATGCCGCCAAGGGCACGGGCGCGCTTTATATCCGTCCCGGCCTGCCCCTCCCCGCGTTTATAAACGGCGGCGGGCAGGAGAGCAACTACCGCTCCGGCACGGAAAATATGCCCGGCATCTGTGGCTTCGGCGCAGCCTGCGCCGACACGGATGCAAAGACGGACATGGAACACATGGCGCACCTGCGCGATCTGGCCCGGGAAAAGCTGGCTCAAATTGACGGACTTGTCCTCATCGGCAGTCAGGCCGCGCCGCACATCGTCAACCTGTCCCTGCCGGGCCTCCGTTCACAGGGCATTATCAACTGTCTGCAGTCAGACGGCATCTATGTCTCGGCAGGCTCCGCCTGCTCCAAGGGCCACCGCAGCCACGTGCTTGAGGCCATGCACCTGTCCCCCGCCGTCATCGACGGCTCCATCCGCGTCTCGTTCTCCCGCGACAACACGGAGGCCGACGTCGACGCGCTCTGTCAGGCGCTCCTGCACGCAAAGCAGACGCTGAAGGGCTGAACATGACACGAATCCCCGCCCGCTTCGCTGAAAACCCCAGTGAAGCAAGCGGGGATTTATTAAGTGCTGCCCCTGTAGGGGCCGATGCCGGTCACATCCGTTCGCGACGAAGGAGCGTTACGGATGTGGGTCTGCCGCTCGCCGGTACACATCGGCCCGCGCAGGGTGCAGCAGTTATATGAGAATCTGCAGCAAATTCGTAGCATTTACGCTGCGGTATCTGTATTATTTTTTCAGCTCTTCCGCCTTGATGATCTGTGCCTTGACTGTTCCGTCCTTCATGCGCTTCAGCTGAACGCGGAATCCGGCGGCAAGCGCCCGCTCGATGGCGGCTTTCAATTTTTCGTCGATCATGCGTTCTCCTTAGAAATCAGCCTTGAAAGCGTTCCCCGCTCGTCATCTTCTACCACTTCCCATTTGCCCGGCTTGGTTTTGCCGTTGAGCGGCGCAGGGGCTGAAGCGGAATAAAGGTAGTCCTCGCCCTCATCATCTATGATGCGGAGCAGATCATATTCGACCCCCACGCATTCATAGGTTTTTCCATCCGTCAGCCCGAGAAAACCGCCGCCGAACGTCGGCCCTTTATATCTCACCTTCATTTTCTCTTCACCCCTTTCAGCTTTTCTTCAAAGTGCTTCCCATTTTGCTCAAACCAGTGAACATCATATCGGAAATTGTCTGTTTGTATTATACCGCCCATTTTCCGCCATTGCAATGGCTCTCCACCGTAGTTTTCGGAAAGGAAATTCGCGACTTTCAACTGTTTTCCGGAATCTCCATCGGCTATTTCTCGGATAGAACCAATTTCTTACTCCTTCGGGACAACTATAAGGTGACAGAGTCGTCAGCCCCTACTACGTTGTAACATTTAAAACTTTTCTTTCAGCAAAGCCCTGGCGCGGGAGCGCTCAGGCTTCCCTTGGGCTCAAGGGAAGCTGGCCCGAAGGGCCTGAAGGGATTCGAACGCCGCAAATTTCGAAGCACTCTGAAATCTGCCGCAAATCCCCTCCGTCATTTTCTTCGAAAATGCCACCTCCCCTTACCATGCGGCGCACGGCAAGGGGAGGCTTTTGCAAAGAAACCCGCCCTCCGCTGTTTTGGCGGCGAAAGGCGGGTCTTATCGTTTCCTATGGTGTATCTGAAAACTCATGATGTGACCGGCAGCGAGAGATTTTTGCGTTGCGTGTGACGTAACGAGATCAGTGTCAAAAATGTGAGAGTAAAAGGGACGGGGCGGGAAAAGGTGGGATAAGCCGAAAAAGGCAGGGAAATCGAGGGATTGCAGGGGCGGTAAGTTCTGAAAACCGCCGAAAAATTGAGCCGACGCCACGACGGCGACGCGCACGTTCCGTGTCAATCACGACGGCCGCGCGACGCTGTTCGGGCGTCTTTTTTCGTCGTCGGCGCGTTTCTAACGCTTCGGGGCGTTCGCGTTTAACGCTGGGCGTTCGAGCGTTCGGACGCGCGTTAGAAAACGGCGAAAGCCTTGCAAACACTGGGCTTTTTCGCGTTCGAGCCGCCGAGCGAGAGAGCCGCCGGACACCGCCGTGCACCGCCGTGCACCGCCGCTGCTGAACGCAGGATTGCGCCGATTGCGCCGGGTATTGCGCCGGACACAAAAAACACCCGAAAGCCCGCATGAATACAGGCTTTTCGGGCAAATACAGAACAAACAAGGCAGACAGCCTGCACGCGTCACCGCGTCGGCCGTCTGCCTTTTGCTATGTATAAGTATGCAATATATGCAGATATTATGCAATTACCGCCGCGGGCGCGGCCAGGGCACCAGATGCGTTATCTTGCCGCGCGCAACGGTGAGCCAGGACCGTCATCCGGCGCGGCCAGAGCTTCGGCTCTGCGGTACAACTCGCCGAGGATGATCGCTTTGCCTGGCACGTCCAGTTCGTCCCACAGGCGGGCTACTTTGAGGGCGTCGTCGCTGATCCCCTGGATCGCGTCGGCGTCCTTTTCGGCTGTCTGGTCTTCGCCGGTTAGAATGTATTCCATTGACATGTTGAACAACTTCGCAACCTTGTATAGCTTGTCAGCTGATGGTGCTGCCTTATTCCAGTTACGAATACTGCCCTGTCCGAAGCCAAGTTCCCGCTCCACGCTTGCAATAGTATGGCCGTTCTTCTCCGCGAGGGAACGAACGCGTTCAACGATACCCATAGAATACACTCCAATTTAATTGACCAAAAACCATTTTACATCTTGACTAATGGAATACATTCCATTATACTGTGAGCGTGGCAAGCAAACACGACAGCCACGAACCGCGAAACAGTATAGCAAAACAACGCCATAAAAACAAGACATTTTTGCACGACACGAAAGGAGAACGAAAACATGACACGCACCATCGGCGAAGCCATTGAGGGACGGCTTCACGAAATGAAGATCAAACCGGAGGAACTGGCGACCGTCCTTGATGTGCCGCTCCCCACGCTCAGCGGCTGGCTGTGGCTGGAGAACGACATCCCCGCGCAGTACATCTTAAAGATCGCGCACGTCCTGCGCTGCACCCCGACCTATCTGCTGTCGGGCGGCGAGGACGACCGCGAGACCCCGACCAAAAGCGACGCCATCGAAGACCTGATCCGCGCGACCGTGGCCGAGGTGCTGCGGCAGCAGGAAGCGCAGAAGCGGCGCGGCGACACCGAGCCACAGGCGCGCGTCGCCGCGCACATCGAACGGCAGCGCGAGCAGCTGGAGCAGATCAGAGCGGAGCAGGCCGCCGAACACGGCGACCCGATCCGCGCGATGTTCTACCGCATGGGCGCGGAGCTGCTGGGCGACGAGATCACGGCCACACCGGCTCAGTCCCCTGCGTCCACGCAAGCACATACACCAGTTCAGACCTGTCTTCGCCCCGCCGCTCTGCGACGCGAAGCAGCACCCAGCCAGCGTCCAGGTATTTGTTCGCGGCATAATCGTCGGCAGCTTCAAAGACTTGGCGCACATCGGAAAAATCGAAATCCATGAGATCACCCCCTTATGGGGATTGTAACACAAACAGGACAAGGAGGCAAGGGCATGAGACGGATCAAGACCTACAAGAAGTGGAGCATCTGGCGGCTGACGGCGGCGGAGGCCATCGACGTGGGCGGGCGCTTCGCGGCATTTTTGCCGGAGACGGACCCAGGCGCGATGGACGAGCCGGAGTGGGCGGCGGACAGCGTGCAGGAGCTGATCGACTTCATCGACAGCTACGAGACGTGAACACGGACGGATGGTACAGGCCAGAGGGCTACGGCGGCTGCCGGAACTGCATGTTCCGCGGCGAGGGGCTGCCGATGTGCCGGAGGGCCGCGGAGGCAAAGGCCAGCATCCCGGTCTGCCCATTCTGGCAGAGGCGGGAGCAGGAGAAAGGAGACGAAGATGGTAAACCGTAGGAAGGTATTTGTGCAGCAGTTCTCTGATCTGCTTCGCAGCGGACGGCGCACAGGCGTCGAGCGGCTGGAGCTGTCGGACAACGGCAATCTGGTGACGATCTGCTTCGAGGGCGGCGGACGCCGCGAGGTCAACGTAGAAGGCGACAGCGAGGCGGCGCTGATCCTGGACGTGATCCGCCGCGTGCTGTACTAAGCCCACGCAGGGCAAGGCCCAGTCCCGTGAAAGCCGGGACCGCCCCTTCGGGGGCGCGGCGCTCATGCCTGCTGAAAGGAGGACACATTATGGAGAAGTACAAACCGGAGCCGGGCTACCGCGAGCCGTACACCGAATACGGCATGGAGATCGTCATGTTCTGCGCGAAGCACTGCCTGACCAAGAAGGCGCTGGCCGCAGAGGCGGGCATCCCCTACGACAGCCTGCTGGCGACGATCAAGGGCCGCCGCAGCGGCCACAACGTCAAGGCCGCCGTGGCCCCCGTCATGGCGCGCTACGAAGCGGCTGCGAAGAAGCAGCGGAGGAAAGGCAGGGGTGCGTAAATGCAGAGCTACATCAGCACCAGCACCGCGGCCCTGCTGACCGGCGAAGCCCCCCAGCGCATCCGCGAGAAGATCGCGGGCGGCGTCTATGAGACCCGCAAGCAATCCGGCGGCCGCGGCGGCAACGGCGGCGAAAGCTACCAGATCGCCGTCAGCAGCCTGCCGCAGGAGGCACAGATCCTTTACTACGCACAATGCGACAACGCCGCTGGCGGCGAAGACTGCGATCTGGCTGCCTACCACGCCCGCTTCGGCGAGAAGGGCATCCAGGAGCTGCTGGGCAAGCAGCGGGCCGTCCGGCAGGGCCGCGCGATCCGCGCGATAAATCCGGCAGACGTGGTCGAGCAGCTGACGGCGCTGGCCGAGGACCACGGCACGAGCCTGCGGACGCTCTACCGCTGGATGGACGCCTACGAGGAAAAGGGGCTGCCGGGCATCATGCGCGCGGTGAGCCGCAAGGACAAGGGTACACGGCCGAGCATCTGCGCGGCTGCCTATCAATACGCATACGGCCTGTACGCCGACAAGGTGAAGCGGACGCAGGCCACGATCTACAACAAGCTGGTGGACAAGGCCGCCGTGCTGGGGCCGGACGCCTGCCAGAAGTGCATCTTCTGCGAGGGCACCGAGGCCCGCGCCCGTCTGATGGAAACGGGCGAGATCAATCACTACCCGCCCTGCGCCGAGCCGGTGAAGGCGGGGATGCGGGTGCCGGAGTGTAGGCAGACGCTGTCGCGGATGCTGGCGGCGATCCCGTCCGATGAAGTGACGCTGGCCCGCCGCGGCGTGAAAGCCTGGAAGGACGACCACATGTTCATGGCGGTGCGTGAGAAGCCGCAGACCGTGAACGAGGTCTGGTTCGGCGACCACCACCAGTTCGACTGCTTCGTGCTGGACGAGACCGGCAAGCCGGTGCGCCCATGGCTGACGGCCTGGTACGACGCCGCGACCGGCTGCCTGGTGGGCTGGGTGCTTTGCACCAACCCGAACACGGAGACGATCACCGAGGCGTTCATCCGCGGCGTGGCCCACACGGAACACAGCCCCTTCTACGGCTTGCCCGCCCATCTCTACATAGACAACGGCAAGGACTACCGCAGCAAGACCTTCGAGACCGGCCTGATCAAGGAACACGACCTGGGCTATCTGAACTGCAACATCGCCAGCAACAGCGTGATCCAGCTGTTCAACGTGACGGTCCACCACGCGCAGCCCTATCACGGCTGGGCCAAGACCGTGGAGCGATTCTTCGGCACGCTGGAGGACATCTACATCCGCGACGCGCCAGGCTGGTGCGGCGGAAGCCCGAAGGAACGGCCGGAGGACTTCTCCCGCGAGCTGCGGCACCAGCTGGAGCATGGGCAGCTGTGGACGATGGACCAGTTCTACGAATGGCTTCGGGACGACGTCTTCCCCGCCTACCACAACCGGCCCCACGAAGGCCACGGCGGGCGCAAGCCGATCGACCTTTACAACACCCTGCCCCGCGCCCGCATGGAGCAGCCCAGCTGGCAGATGCTGTGCGTGGCCCGCGACGACATGGCCGAGCGCAAGATCACGCAGCGCGGCATCAAGTTCAAGAACAAGCTGTTCTGGTCCGACGAGATGATCGGACTGGCGGGCACGGACGCCGTGATCCGCTACAGCCGCAGCGATCTGTCCAGCGTGTCGGTGATGGTGGACGGCAAGTTCCTGTGCGAAGCCGGTCTGCACGAGACCTTCTCGCTGGTGGGCGAGGACGAGGAACGCATCGCCGCGCACGTCGGCAAGCAGAAGAAGCAGATGCGCGAGACCAGATTCCGCATCGCCGTCGCCAGCCGCAGCGCGTTCGCCGACGAGGTGGACCCCAAGAAGAACATCGGAACGATCACGGCCATCGAATACGAGAAGGCCGCCAGAGCCAGAGAGAAGCTGCGCAGCAAGCCGCCGCGCAAGCCGCGCGATGACAACAGCGGCGACGTGGTGCGCTCCATGTTCGAGGCAATGGGCGAGGAACTGCTGCGCAGCGCACGATAACGCGCGACATCTGTGACAAAAACGAAAGGAGCAGACACTATGAACGAACACGAAAACGAGTACCGCGGATGCAGGCTGCACCGCTATCTGGTGGCCGAGACCACCCCGACCGAGCGTCAGGCGCTGCGCGAGGCGATCCAGCGCGTGAACACCGAGGGCACGACGCAGATCGTGCTGGTATCCTGCTGCGAGGTCAACGCCATCAGCCGCCTGGACGCCGCCAGACTGCGCAGGATCGCCGAGAAGCGGCGGGCGCAGAGAATCCGCCATCTGCTCCAGACGGTATGCTGCTGGCTCGCAGCGGCCTGCCTGTTCATCGCCTGGGGCGTGGCGGGCAGCGTAGAGTGCGGCACGCGCCCGATGTGCTGGGAAACGGCGCTGCACATGACCGGCTGGATCGCCGCCTTCGGCATCTTCGCCTGGATCGGCGGTCTGATAGACCGGTAGAGCCGAAAAGGCCCAAGGCCCAGTCCCGTGAAAGCCGGGACCGCCCCTTCGGGGGCGCGGCGCTTACAGCCACAAACGAAAGGAGCGCTGACATTATGGCAAATCTGACCGATAACCCGAACGGCATCAATCAGGAGGAACTGGCAAAGGAATTGCAGCGGCTGCGCGACGTGGAGGGCGTGACCTTCGCGGCCATCGCCAACAAGACCGGCATCAGCCGGTCGGCCATCAGCCAGCTGGTGAATCAGGGGCTTCGCGTGAAGTCTGAACACGCGCAGAAGCTGCTGGACGCCGTGAACGAGATCAAGGGCACGGAGGAACGGCTGGGGCCTGACGTCCCCGTCGCGCCGATCCACTTCAAGACGCGCATCGAGCTGTTCGAGACGAAGGAGTTCAAAGAGTGCATGGGCTGGTGTAACTACGTCTGCAGCAAGCGCAAGATGGGCGTCATGGTGGGCCACCCCGGCAGCGGCAAGACCACCGTGCTGCGCCACTTCGCGCAGAGCCATCCAGGCGTGCTTTACATCGAAGCCTGGCCGCAGATGCGCGTGGGCGATATGCTGGAGGCCATCGCGCGGCCGCTGGGCCTGTCCCTGCGCGGCAACAACTACCGCAAGACCCAGGATCTGATCACCTACCTGTCGGGCCGCACGGACGTGCTGATCGCGGTGGACGAGGCCGAGTATCTGGCGAAGTGGGACGTGGACAAGTTCGAGGTCCTGCGCAAGGTGTGGGACAACACCGGCACGCCGGTGATCCTGTGCGGCACGGATGTGCTGGAGGGGATGCTGACCCGCGGCCGCGGCCGCCACGACAATCTGGCGCAGCTCTACCGCCGCAAGGTGGAATTGAAGCTGAACGGCATCGGCCAGACCGAGGCGCGCACGATCCTGCGGGAGTACAACGTGAGCGACGACGCTGCCGACGCTCTGGCGACCATCGCCGCCGACGTGAAGCACGGCGGCATGGGCACCTTCGTGGAAATCCTGGACATCTGTCTGGAAGCCGCCGAGGGCGGGCAGATCACCGGCGACATCCTGGCAAGCGCCCGGAAATACAAACTGATGTACTAAGGAGGACAACGTGAAAACACTGACAATCATCTATCTGGCGGCGACGGCTGCGGTCTTCGCCTACGTCGGGGGCGTCTGCTTCTTCAAGCGGCGCGCCCCTGCGGCCGGAACGCTGGGGCTGATCATCGCGGCCATTGGGCTGGTCCTGATCACGTGGATGGGGGCGATGGTATGAAGGCAGCCTACACCCGGATCAAAAAGCCGCGCCGCGTGACGGACGATCCCGTGATCTATGTTTGCAGCCCCTATGCAGCAGACCCCGAACGCAACGCCCGCCGCGCAGAGAACTTCTGCCGCTACGTCTGGAAAATGGGCGGCATCCCGCTGGCCCCGCACCTGCTGTTCCCGCGCTTTATGAATGAGAACAGGCACAAGGAACGCGAAGCGGGGCTGCGCATGGCTCGCAAGCCGCTGGGCATGTGCGACGAAATGTGGGTGTTCGGCGACGAGATCAGCGAGGGCATGGTCGGCGAGATCATCGAGGCGTCGGACCGCTGCATCCCGATCTATCACTACGACGGCCCCATCACCCTGACCATCGCCCGCGACGGGAAAGACCCGAATCGCTGGTCGTGGCATATTTGACATCAAGGAGGAAGACACAATGGCAAGAAAACGCGTAGAAGACACAGTCCCCGCTCTGGAGAGCTGGGACGACGTGAATCAGGCGCTGGCGACCATCGCGGACAATCAGCGCACGGTGGAGAACTTCGAGGCAGCGATGCAGAACAAGATCGACGAGGCGAAGGCCGAGGCCGAAGCCCGCAGCCGCGTCTTCATCGAGGCCACCAAGCGCCTGGAGCGCCAGATCAAGGAGTTCGCCGAGGCACACCGCGACGACATGGACGGCAAGAAGACCAAGACGCTGAACTTCGGCGCAGTGGGCTTCCGCAAGTCCACGAAGATCAAGCTGCCGAAGGCCCCCACCAAGCTGGCTGAGATCATCCAGCTGCTGCGCAGCAAGGGCATGGACGACTGCGTGAAGACGCCCGCGCCCAGCGTCGATAAGGACGCCCTGCGCAAGTACCCCACCCAGGACATCGTGGCCGTAGGCGCGTCCATCGAAGTGGACGACGTGTTCTGGTACGAGCCGGACCGCGAGAAGCTGGAACGCGGTTAACCGGCGAAGGAGGGCGCACGGATGGGAACGCAGGCCAATGTCCTGACGCCGCAGCAGATGCGCTGCATCTACGCGCTGGCGCGCGGCGGCGGGATCAGCAACGACGATCTTCACGCCGTCGTCTTCACGACGACGGGCAAGGACAGCATAAGACTGCTGACGACGGCAGACGCCAAGCAGGTGATCGACCGGCTGAAACGGCTGACCGGACAGGAGACGACCGCGCCGCACAACAGGCCGACGAAGGAGCAGGTGGCGAAAATCTACGCGCTGGCCGCGAAGCTGGGCTGGGCCGACGATCCGAAAAGGCTGCGCGCCTTCCTGGAGAAGCGTTTCGGCGCGTCCCACCCCACCTTCCTGGACGACAAGCACGCACGCAACTGCATCGAAGCGATGAAGGCCATGCTGGCCGGAGGACGCGGAGAGCGGAAAGGAGGCCACGATGGAGAAGTGGACGGACCGGCTGACCATTGACATGATCCCCGAACAGTACAGGCAGCTGGCGGAGATCACGGGCATCCAGCCGCTGCTGACGCTGGCGGCACAGTACGGCGGCTCCAACCTTTACATCCCAAAGGTGGACGCCCTGACCCGCACGGCGCGCGACCGGCTGATCCGCGAGAAGTTCACCGGCTACAACGCCGAACAGCTGGCGCAGGAGTTCGACCTGACGGTCCGCTGGGTGCAGGAAATCTGCAAGAACGCGCCGCCTGCCGGTCAGCTGTCGCTGCTGGACTTTGAATAGTCCGATTTTATCCACATTTCCCCCATAAACTAAGGGAATTGCTTCTTATTTACCCAACAATCGAATCCATTTACAATAAACTCCGTAAAGGCCGCGCGCCTTTACGGAGTTTCGTTTTTATCTGGAGGGCGCAGCATGGAAAGCTGGATCACATGGATCATTCAGGTGGTGGCCTACGGCATCATCTGCTTCCTACTCAAGCGAGAGCTGAATCAGTTCGACCAGCGGGACAAGCGCCTGCAGGAGCGCATCGACGAAGTGGAGAAGAAGGCGTCGGCCGACACCAAGGCCCTGGCCGAGAAGATGGACAACTTCATCCAGGAGGCCCCCTTCAAATACACCCTGCGCGACGACTTCATCCGCGCCGTCGCGGGCTTCGACGCCAAGCTGGACAAAATCCTTGACCAGCTGACCAAAAGAAACTGACCCAAAATCTACAGAAAGCGAGGTGGGCCGATATGGCAGCCAACCTGACCGTCGCGGCGAACAAGCGCGTCCGCGGCGAAATCCTGGCCCTGCTGTACTCCGTTCAGCCTGTGCCGGTGGAGATCAGAACGATCACCAACAGCCTGCTGGAGTCCAACATGGTGAGCGTCCCCAGCATCGCGCAGCACATTGACTACCTGTCGGGCAAGAAGTACATCCAGGTGATCGGCGAAGAAGCAGCCGAACAGATCCTGCACGGTGTGGTCCCGCCTTCCGCCTTCGTGAAACTGACGCCGACCGGCGTCGATCTGGTGGAGGGCACCATTGAGGACCAGGGCGTTGACGTCTGATGGGCGACCAGAGAGAGCGCAACCGCATCAAGTCCCGCGTGGATGAACTGCCCGACGAAATCCGCGCACAGCTGGACGCGATGCTGGCAGACGTCAACTACACCTACCAGGACATCGCCGACACGATCACCGACCTGGGCTATGAGATTAGCCGCAGCGCCGTGGGCAGATATGCCATGCGCCACAACAGCGCAGCACGACGTTTGAAAGAGGCATCAGAGCAGACCACGGCGCTACTGCAATTCATCCGCGAGAATCAGGACGTCGAGTCCACGGAGCTGGCCTCCGCGATTATGATCGACGGCCTGACCCGCAGGATCGCAACGGCGGACGAAGACTTCGACGCCATGCCGCTGGACAAGGCGGGCCGCCTGCTGGTCCAGCTGCAACGCAGCACCATTTACAAGGAACGCTGGCGCAAAGAGCGCCTGGCGGCCATTGAGGCCGTCGAGCGCAACGTGAAGGCACGGATGCGCCAAGCCGTTCAGAACGATCCGGAACTGCTGGCACAGCTGCAAAGGCTTGTCAGCGACGCGGCAGCAGAGGAGGCGGGACGCGATGAAGGCTGAGCTTCGCTGGTACGTTGCGCAGGTTATGACCGGCAGCGAGCAGGAGACGGCCAGGAAACTGACCGACGCAGGCATGGAGGCGCTCGCCCCCGTCCAGATTCTCCACGAACGGCGTCACGGCAAATGGTGGCCGACCCGCCGCGTGGTGTTCCCCAGTTATGTATTTGTCCGCACGGGCATGACGCCCCGTTTCTATTACTTCATCAGCGGCCTGCCCCGCGTGATCCGCCTGCTGGGTACAGGCGGGCCGGAGCCGGTACCGGACGAGCAGATGGAAGTGGTTCGTCTGTTCGCTCCAGACGGCCGGGACTTCGGCGTGTCGCAGGGCGAACGCATCGACGGCAAGACCGTGATCACATCCGGCCCCCTGCTGGAGCTGGAAGGCAAGATCGTGAAAGTAAACGCCAGAGGACGCCGGGCGACCGTATCGGTCCCGATCCTGGGCGAGGCACATCAAGTGGACGTCGGCGTCATTGTGGCGCAGGCCGAGGCCGAAGACGCCACGAACAGAAACCCGAAGGAAGACGCGCGCTGATCCGTCGCCGCGTTCGAGATCGGGGGACATAACCGAGAAAGCAACGCCGCCCTGACAATCGGTGGTGGCGAAGCCTACACATCGGGGCGATCCCATCCGTGGGGACCACTCCACGCGCCCCGTGGAAGCCTCCTTTCGTTGCTGCGCCCCGACGTGTTTTCACGCCGGGGCGTGGTGATAAGCGCAGAAACGATTTTAAGGCCCCTGTGCGGGCTTTTGCGTTCAGGTGGGGAGCTGGAGGGGGGCGCGGCGTCTAACGCCGTTCTAACGCGTCAGAGAGGCCAAGGAAAGCGAAAGGAGGGCGATTGACGTGCGCGACCTGCAAGATATACGGGAATTGATCAATCCGGAGGGCATCACGGACGGCAAAATCGTCGCCGCGCAGGCCCGATTCTACGACTACTGCAAAATGATGAATCCGAAGTTCTACCGCGACGACCGGCCGTACCAACGCGACCTGTGCGAAACGCTGCAGGCGATCTTCGAGGGGCGGCTGATCAACAAAAGCACCGGAGAGCCGTACAAGAATTTGATGATCAACCTGCCGCCGCGGCACGGCAAGTCCTACACCCTGACGCTGTTCGTGCAGTGGTGCATGGGCAAGAAAAACGACACGCGCGTCATATCCGTGTCATACAACGACATTCTAGCAGGGCGCTTCGCCCGAAACGTCCGCGACGGCATCGACGCTGAAAAGATCGACAGCAAGGTGACGATCTTCCATGACGTCTTCCCGACAACGCGCGTCAAGCAGGGCGACGCGGCTGCACAGCTGTGGAGCCTGGAGGGCCAGTTCTTCAACTACCTGGCGACCGGATTCGGCGGCACGATCACCGGCATCGGCTGTTCGATGGGGATCATCGACGACCCGATCAAGAACGACCAGGAGGCGTTTAACGACCGCGTTCTGGACGAACAGTGGAGCTGGTACACCGACACCTTCCTGTCCCGTATCGAAGAAGGCGGGATGCAAATTATCGTTATGACCAGATGGTCCACAAAGGACCTGTGCGGCCGCTTGCTGGCAAGCGAGGACGGCAGCGACTGGTTTGTCTTCTGTCGTCGCGCCTGTCTGGACGAAGGCGAGCGCCGGATGCTCTGCCCCGATCTGCTGTCGTGGAAGTCCTACATGAAGAAGCGCCGCCTGACCAGCGCGGAGATCGCGGACGCCAACTACCAGCAGGAGCCGGTGGACATCAAGGGCAAGCTCTACAGCGAGTTCCGCACCTATGAGCAGCTGCCGCGCGACGCCGAGGGGAAGCTGGACTTCACCGCGATCATCAGCTACACCGACACGGCTGACACCGGCAGCGACGACCTGTGCAGCCTCGTCGCGGGCATCCATGAGGGCGAGGGCTACATTCTGGACGTCATTATGACGGACGAGCCGATGGAGAAGACGGAGCCGCAGACGGCGGAGCAACTTTACAGCTACCACGTCGAGACGGCACGGATCGAGAGCAACAACGGCGGCCGCGGCTTCGCCAGAAACGTGGAGCGGCTGCTGTGGGAACAGTACCAGACGCGCAGCGTGAACATCGAGTGGTTCCACCAGGGTGCGAACAAGCACGCCAGAATTATGACCGGCGCGACCTTCGTCATGCAGCACCTGCTGTTCCCTTCCGACTGGGCACAGCGGTGGCCGCGCTACTATGCGGCGATGGTGAGCTACCAGAAGACCGGCAAAAACAAACACGACGACGCGCCGGACGCTACGACCGGCGTCGCCGAAACAATTCAGGAACGAGAAGGGAGGGGTACTCTTGACATCTGGTGGGTGTGAAATCCTGCACGCTGATTGCATTGAGGTGCTGCAAACGCTGGCGGAGAACAGCTTCGACGCGCTGATCACCGACCCGCCCTACAGCAGCGGTGGCCAGTACCGCGGCGACCGGATGCAGAGCGTGACCGAAAAATACAGCCAGAGCGGCGCGAAGGCCGAGTACCTGAAACACGCCTTCGAGGGCGACAACATGGACCAGCGCGCCTGGACCAGTTGGACGGCGTACTGGCTGGAGCTTTGCCGCAAGGCGGTGAAGCCGGGCGGCGTGGCGGCGATCTTCATCGACTGGCGTCAGCTGCCCGCCCTTTATGACGCGATCCAGTGGGGCGGCTGGGTAGTCCGCGGCCTGATCCCATGGGATAAGAAGAACGCACGGCCGCAGCCGCACCGCCCGAAGCAGCAATGCGAGTTCATCGTGTGGGCGTCTAACGGGCCGTTAGACGTCAAACGCGACGCCGAATACATGCCCGGTCTACTGCAAGGGCTACCGCCTTCGGCGCAGGTCCGGACGCATCAGACGGAAAAACCGCTCGACGTCATGCGTCAGCTGGTCCACATCTGCGAGAACGGCGGCAGGATCATCGACCCGTTCGCGGGAAGCGGCACCACGATATGCGCAGCATATCTGGAAGGCTTCGGCGGGCTGGGTATCGAGCGGAACAAGTATCACGCCGAAAAGGCACAGGAAAGATTAGCAAAAATCACGCGGGGGGGGGTACTGATCTATGGGCTGGCGTTTAGAAGCGTTCAAGGCTGCCATCAGCGGGCGGCCTGACCGGATGCAGCAGTTCTTCACGTCCCGCATGACGTCGCCGCCCGACCGGAACACGCAGGAGTTCCTGGCGACCTATGCCCGCAGTCCGCGGCTGTCGCCGGTAACGAAGATCGCCACCGATCTGTCGAACGTTCCCGGCAAGCTGTTCAGGGTAGCAGCCAACGGCGACAAGGACGAGATCACGGACCACCCCTTCCTGGACTTCATGGCGCGTCCGAATCCGCTGCCGTTTATGACGCGCAGCGCATTATGGAAGGTCCACGAGACCTACCTGATGATCAAGGGCGAGGGGGCGGCCATCATCGAACGTGACGCGGCGGGCTACCCCGTCGAGCTGTGGCCGATCCCGCCGCACTGGATGACCGACATCCCGCGGCTGGACTTTCCCTGCTACACGATCCGCAGCCGCGACGGCCTGCAAATGACCGTCCCCATCGAAGATGTGTTTCTGGTGCGGCAGCTGAATCCGCTGGACCCATACGGCCGCGGTCTGGGCGACGCCGAAGCGGTGGCCGACGAGATCGAGACCGACGAGTACATGGCGAAGTGGGCGAAGAAGTTCTTCTGGAACGACGCCACGCCGCCTGTCCTTATGTCGGCCCCCGGTATCACGCAGGATGAATACAACCGCTTCAAGGCGGCCTGGGACGATCAGCACCGCGGCGTCGGCAACGCGCACAAGATGGGAATCATCCCCCGCGACGTCACCGTCAACAAGCTGGTGGACAGCCAGCGCGAGATGGACTTCACGCAGAGCCGCAAGGACCTGCGCGACGGCGTGAACGCCCACTTCGGCGTGCCGCCTGAAATCCTGGGCATCGTCGAGAACAGCAACAGGGCCACAGCGACCCAGGCGAAGATCATCTACGCCGAGAACGTTCTGACGCCGCGCCTGCTGGCGCGTCAGGACGCCATCAACACGCAGCTGCTGCCCGTCTGGGGCGAGGACCTGCTGTGGGAGTATGACGACATCGTGCCGGAGGACACCGAGTTCCGGCTGCAAATGTCCAACGCCGGTTTGTCCGGCAGCGCCATCATGGTGGACGAATGGCGCGAGCAGAACGGCTTCGATCCGCTGCCGAACGGCGCGGGCCAGGTCCTGTTCGTGCCCTATGCTTCCATCCCGACGAAGCCGGAGGAATTGACACAGACCATGCGCGAAAGTGACGGTCTGACGCCTTCAGAAGATCTGTTCCCCCCCAGCGGAACGCCACCTGAAACGCTGACCGGAGCCAAGGGCGTCAGCAGACGCCGCCAGCAGATCGCGCACCGAGAACGGATGCGGGCGCTGCTAACGCAGGAACGCGCGGCGCGTCAGACGGTAAATCGCTTCTTCACGTCGCAGCTGTCGGAGATCACCGCCGCCATGGAGAGTGGCAGGAAGGACGCCAGCGAGGACTTCTGGCAGCGGATCAGCAGCGGCCAGGGCCTGACGTTCGACGTGACGGCCATCAGAGCAGCGGCCATGGACGCGCTGAATCAGCTGATCGACTGGAATCAGCAGGACGAGGCGCTTCTTCGGACGCTGAATCCCGTGTGGGAGGAAGCGTTCAACACCGGCGCGAAGTCCATCGAGCAGAACTTCGGCATCACAGCCGTGCGCGCCCCCCGCCTGACGGACTACCTGCGCCAGCAGGGCCTGAAACGTGTGCGCGGCATCAACGAAACGACGCGCGACAAGATCGCCTCCGCGCTGGCGGACGGCATCGAGGCGGGCGAAAGCACCGCCCAGCTGGTGAAGCGCATCCAACAGCACCTGCCTGATATGCAGGCAGAACGCGCCGCGGCCATTGCGACCAGCGAAGCCCACACCAGTATGCAGGCGGGCAGCTTCGCGCAGATGCAATACGGCGGCTGCACAACAAAAACGTGGATCACGGCGGGAGACGAAGATGTCAGAGACAGCCACCGCAGCCAGAACGGCGTCACCGTCCCCATCGACCAGCCCTTCCCGAATGGGCTGATGTATCCAGGCGATCCGTCCGGCTCGCCGGGCGAGATCATCAACTGCCGGTGTGATATGATCCCCGGCGATCTTTAGGAGGTGATCGAAGGTTGAGAATGAAGCGGCTGCAAATCAAGGCAGAGAACGTAACGGATCAGGGCATCTTCACCGGCCACGCTTCGGTCTTCGGCGTCGTGGACCTGGACAACGACGTTGTGGAGCCGGGCGCGTTCGCAGAATCCATTGCAACCGGCACGGCTGCGGCTGGCGTGCTGATCTTCGGGCAGCATGACGACCGCAAGGAGCCGCTGGGCAGATCGATGGAGCTGCGGGAAGACGCCACGGGCCTGTTTGTCAAGGGCCAGATCAGCGACACCGCCATGGGCCGCGACTACCGCCAGCTGATCAAGGACGGCGTTCTTGATCAAATGTCCATCGGTTACGTCGCCCAGGAATACGACGTAGACACCAACAACGTCCGGCACCTTCGAAAGGTGGATCTGTTGGAGATCAGCATCGTAAACTACCCCGCGAACACAGAAGCAAAAATTGAAAGCTACAAAGGAGGACACACGCAAATGAAAACCGCAAAAGAGCAGACCCCCGCCACCAAGGAAGTCAAGGAAGAAACCGGAGCCGAAGGCCAGGCCGTCACCATGACCGAGGAACAGCTGGCGCAGCTGCTGGAGCAGGCCGCCGAGAGCGGCGCTACCAAGGCGCTGAAAGCTGCCGCCGACGCTGCTGACGACGAGACCAAGGGCGACCCCGCCGCCGATGAGACGAAGGAAGGCGACGGTACGGACGAAGAAGCCAAGGCTGCCGCCCCTGCTGCCAAGGAAGCCAAGGCTGCCCCTGCCCGCAGCACCGCGCAGCGCAAGTATGCGGGCATCTACATGAATACCGGCCGCACGGATAAGGAAGAAAAGTCCGGCCTTCCTGCTGGCATCGGCTGGGTGCGTTTCCAGAAGTGCATGATGCGCGCGAACAAGGACTACGACATCGCGGCCAGCATCGCCCGCAAGGAGTACGGCGACGGCTTCCTGGAGCGCCAGATCAAGGCCATGTCTGTCACAGCCCCGACTGACGGCGGCTACCTGGTCCCCGAAGTCTACGCCAGCGAGATCATCCCCCTGCTGCGCGACAAGGCCATCATCCTGCGCCTGGGCGCGACGGAGCTGCCCATGGATCACGGCAACATCAACATCCCGAAAATGACCAGCGGCGTCAGCGCGTCCTATGTCGGCGAGCTGCGCAAGGCCAAGGCGTCCAAAGCCAAGTTCGGCAATGTCCGCATGTCCAGCAAGAAGCTGATGTGCAAGGTGCTGATCAGCAACGACCTGATCCGCTCCAACGCATACGGCGCGGATCAGCTGATCCTGAACGACGCCACCACCGCCATGGCGCTGGCGATGGACCGCGCTGCCTTCCTGGGCAAAGGCACCGAGTTTGAGCCGACGGGCCTGTTCAACATGGCCGGCATCCCGACCATCGACCTGGACGCGGCCCCCGACGAGACCACGACCGGCAAGATGCTGGCAACGCTGCTGCAGAACAACGCCGACACCAGCAAGCTGGGCTGGGCCTTCAACGGCTTTGCGTGGGAGGCGTTCTACAATGTCGTCCAGGCGGCGTCCGGCCTGTACCTGTACCGCGAGCAGATGGACAGCGGCAAGCTGAACGGCCACGAGTTCGCCGTCAGCAATCAGCTGCCCAACGGCTCTGGCAGCAACCGCCCCACCAACGTGGTGCTGGGTAACTTCTCCGAGTTTATGATCGGTCGCCAGGGCAGCATGGAATCTGAAATGTTCCGCGAGGGTACCGTCACCGACGAGGACGGCAACACCATCAGCGCCGTGGATCAGGACTGCACGATCCTGCGCATCATCGACCTGCATGACTTCGGCATCCGCCACGAGGAATCCTTCGTGATCGGCAAGAACATGCAGACGCAGAAATAAGGAGGGCAAAGACATGAAGAAGAAACTGATCGACAGCTGCCGCGTGCGCCCCTACACCAGCGGCGCGGCCATCGACCGCCAGAACTTCGGCAGCGCGGTGCTGGGCCTGAAAGTGGCAGCGGCCACCGGTTCGCCCACCGCTGCGGCGCTGAAGCTGGTGCTGACGGAGAGCGACACCAGCAGCGGCACCTTCGCCGCGGTAAGCGACAAGCAGGCACTGATCGGCGGACTGCTGGATGCTGACGGCGCTGTCACTATGGACATCCCTGTTGCGGGCGGCGAGGCACAGATCGGCATCGACCTGACCGGCTGCAAGCGCTTCGTCAAGATCACGGGCACCGTCAGCTTTACGGGCGGCACCACACCTGCGGCGACTGCCACCTACGCGCTCGCCCTGGGCGATCCTGCGCAGGAGCCGGTGGAGTAAGCCATGGGGACGCCTACGCTGCGCACCAATGCGCTGACCACGTTGGAAGCATTGAAGCGGCTGCTGGGCATCGACGAGACCGACACCAGCCAGGACGGCGTGCTGATCCAGCTGATCAACAGGGCATCTGCCTCTATTGAGAACGCCCTGGGCAGGAAACTGCGCAGGAGCACCTACACGGAACGCGTGAAAGGGACCGGCAGCCAGTACCTGCTGGTGGAGAACTACCCCATCGTCGCGGTGGAGGAAATCAAGCAGGCCGGGGAGATCATAGACCCCGGCCTGTACGACATCACCGTGCGCGGCAATGCCGGTGTGATCTACAAGGACGACGGCTGGACCTATTACGGCTTCCCCCACGGCCTGACCGGCGACGCCATGACCGGCAGCCGGAACATCACCGTGCGCTACACGGCGGGCTATATCCTGCCGTGGGAGGCGACCGACGAAGCGCCTGCCGATCTTCCGGCAGACTTGGAGGGACTGGCGCAGGAAATGGTGCAGTACATCTTCGGGAAGCTGGAGAGCGGCGGCAGCAGCGGTCTGAAAGCCTTCTCCATCAGCGACGTCCGCTGGGAATGGTCCGACGAGACCCCATCGAGCTGGCAGGACATCATCAATCAATACAAGCGGGTGTGGCTATGAGTTCAGTTACACGGACCCGCGACGACTGGACGCCATGGTACGAGCGCACGAAGGCGGAGCTGGCGCGGCTGGCCGGTGCTGAAATACATGTCGGCATCCTGGGCGGCGCAGACAGCGAACTGCTTCGCATAGCTGCCGTGCATGAGTTCGGCGCAACGATCCACCCACGGAACGCCAAGAATCTGGCGATCCCGCTGCGGCCGGATATGAAGGGCAAAAGCCCACGCGACGTCGAGGGAGCTTTTTTTCTGAACAACGGCGAGAATTGCTTCATCTGCCGGAAGAAGGGCAAGAAGGGCGACCAGTTGGACTTTTTGTTCCTGCTGCTGCCGTCTGTGACGATTCCGGAGAGATCCTTCATCCGCGCCAGCTACGACGGAAACAAGGACGTGCTGGCGAAGGCGTGCGAGAACGCTGTGCGCCGTCTGATCCTGGGCGAGCTGACCGCCGATCAGGCTTGCCACAACATCGGCACCGCTGCCGTGGCAATCGTGAAGCGATACATGCGCACCGTGCAGCCGCCGAAAAGCAGCCTGACGCTGGCGAGCGCGCCGGGGAAAACCGCCCCGCTGGTCCAGACTGGACGGCTGCGCGACAGTATAACCTATGAGGTGACAGGACTATGAACAGACGCTTTGGGCAGCCCCGCCTGCCGCGCGGCATCCTGCACACCCTGACGGAGATACGCGCCCCCGCACCGACCTACGACGCCGAAAACGGCGGACAGTGGGTACCAGGGAAGCCGGAGCGCATCGACTTCGAGGGCTGCGTGCTGCCTGTGTCGGAGGACGACTGGAAAACGGCCGCGGAGGGCACCTACACGGCAAACAGCCGGAAGATTTACACAAACGGCCATGTGCTGCGCATCGGCGGGCAGGTCTACGATCCGCAGGACGGCGCGACCTACACCGTGCGCGGCGATCTGGATCACGGCGTGATCCACCCGCTGCGCCGCTTCGTGGCCGACCGCAAGGGGGAGGCTGCATCGAAATGACGCAACGCGAGCTGCGCAACATCATTGTCAAACAGCTGCACACATATCTGGCAGGGCCGAAGGTGGTGCTGTCGGATCAAACGGCACCGGAGGCCGACTACCCCCTGATCTACTACCAGAGCGTGCAGCAGCACATACCAGGCGCTGCGAACATCACCACCGCCGCAGCGGACGGCGGCGCGCTGACAAAGTACCGGCGCGAACACGCGGAGGCCACATTCAGCTTTACCGCGTGCAGCTTTAACCGACAAGGCGAGGACGGCCCAATCAGCGGCGACGACGAGGCGCTGGAGCTGGCAGACCGCGCGCAGGGCTTCTTCCTGTTCGCTGGGCGTCAGCTGCTGGCCGACCTGGGCGTCGTGGTGGTCCGCGTGGAGAACACGCAGAGCCGCAGCGCCTTCGATACCGACGAAACCGACCGGCGCTACGGCTTCGACGTGCTTTTCCGCTATGAGCGCGAAGACAAGCGGGCGGTGCCTGCCATCAGCAAGCCGCCCATCACATTCACAAAGGAGGAATAACCTTGCAGGACATCATTGTTTATATCAGCCTGGACACCGCGTCCAAAGAGAAGGAAACCCTTCTGCCGCTGATCCTGTCCTTTGAAGGCGCTTTTGCCTATAAGGAGTACAGCAAGGCCGAGGACGTGGCGAAGGACTTCACCACCGCTTCGTCCCCCACGCTGGCGGCTGCGCAGAAGCTGTTCGACCAGATCAAGGTCGAGATCTGCCCCGGCCGCACCAAGAAGGTGGCGATCTTCGGCCTGGCGTCCGATTCTGCGGCGAAGGCCGTCACCGACGCACTGGACACTCTGCGCGAGACCCACGACGACTGGTACTTCCTGATCCCTGCCGGAGCTACTGACGCGATCATCACGGCGCTGTCTACCTGGGCCAGCGCGTCGGTCTTGACCCTGGCGCAGCTGGAAGCTGGCATGGTGGAATCCGAGAAGCTGCTGATCGCGCAGACCAAGACCAAGTCTCTGATCAACACCGCCATGAAGGCGAACAAGCAGACTGTGATCTGCTACAATCACGACGCCGACAACACGTCCATCCCCGCGGCGTGGGTAGGCCGTGTCGCCCCCAACTATCCGACCAGCGTCACCTGGAAATGGAAGGAGCTGTACGGCATCCCTGTCACCGACGAGAAGGGCACGGACCGTGAGGACCTGCTGGAAGGCCGCTACAACATGTATATCGAACGCCACGGGCGCGAGTACATGAGCGAGGGCATCTGCACGGACGGCGAATTCATCGACACCGTGATCGGCCGCTGGCAGATCAAGCAGACCATGCGCAAGCGCCTGGTGAACGAACTGGTGGACACCGAGAACATCGGCTACGACGACGACGGCTTCGCGGCCATCGCTGGCGTCGTGATCGCGGCGCTGGATGATGCTGTAGACAACGGCATCATTATGAAGCAGAACGGCAAGGGCTGCTACAACGTCGTGATCCCGAAGCGCGCCGACGCCACCGACGAGCAGGCACGCAACCGCGTGATCCCGCCGATTGAATGGGAAGCCACCGTCCGCGGCGGCGTCCACGGCGTCAAAGTTACCGGCACTCTGACCGTCGCTCTGGTGACGGCCAACGAATAAGGAGGGAAAACCCATGGTATTTGATCCTGAGAAAATCTCCCTGATCGTAGCTGGCGCAAAAGTGACCGGCTATGCCGACGGCAGCAAAGTCAGCGCAGAGCATAACAAGGACGCTGTGACCCCCACAACGGGCATCCAGGGCGACACCGTGTACGCTCTGAACGCCGACAGGTCCGGCACGATCAAGTTCACCCTGTTCGGCTCCAGCGCGTCGCTGGTCCGCCTGCGCCGTCTGGCGCAGGATCGTGCGCAGGTGGCTGTCACGCTGCGCAACGCGAACGACGACGGCGGCTTCATCATCAGCCATCAGGACTGCCGCATCCTGAAAGTCCCGAAGTTCGAGGGCGGCGACGACAGCGGCTCCATTGAGGTCTCTATCTACGTCCCGACGATGGTGTTCAGAGACTGATGGGCCGCAGGCGCGGCACCCCGCAGCTGCGGGAGCGTTTACCGAAATACAACGCGGAGGGCATGGTGACATGCCCTCCGAACATTCCAGAAAGGTGGTTTAGATCCAAAATGGCAAGACACGAAACCGTTAATGTGCTGGGGACCGACTACGAATTGCAGAGCGTTTCCCCGCAGTGGTACTTCGAGCAGAACGACAAGTGCGGCATGACCGGCAGCGGCAGCCGTGACACGGCACGCTATATGGACATCATGTTCAAGAATGTCGTTACAGCCCCGGCCAATGTGGCAAGCAAGGGCCTGAAAGCGTTCGAGGAAAACGAGGACATCGAAACGCCGGAGCTGCTGATCCGCGAGATCGAGCGCTTTCTTCGACCGGGAAAGAAGTCCGGAAGCGGCGCAGCGGCGAGCGATAAGAAATAAGCAGTTCTGGTTTATGCTTTTTGACGGCGACGGCCTGACGTACACGGATCTGAAATCCATGGACATGGCCGAGTATTACGAGTGCATCGCCGCCAAGAAGATGTTTGTCCAGCAGCTGAAAGAACAACAGCAGAAAGAATAGGAGGGGTGTTATGGCAGACAGCCGCAGCCTATCCTTCGGGGTGCAGTTTGGAACAGACACCGCACCCCTGGACGAATTAAACGAAAAGCAGCGGAAGGCGCAGGAAGAAGCCGAGCAGACCGCCGACAAGCTGGAGCAGATCGGCACCAGCCTGACCGACGTCGGCACCCGCGCCACCGCTGCTTTTAACAACGTGTCCGGCGCGGGCGCGAAAATGGGCACCAGCGTGCGCAGCGCCATGCTGGAGAGCATCAAGCAGGGCGACAACCTTGCGAAGACGCTGCGCACCGGCCTGGGGGCCGCCGTCTCCAATGTCCAGGCAAAATTCAAAGGCATGGGGGCGGCGACCAAAAGCGTGGCGACGGACATCGGGAACGCCTTCAAGCATCCGATCCAGACCATCAAGGCCACGCTGGGCAAGGCTCTGAACAGCGCGGAGGAAGACGCCAAGGGCCTGGGTGCCCAGGCAGACGATACCGGCCGCAGGCTGGATGATATGGGCAAAAAGGGAGCGGGCGCGGGTGAAAACCTGGTCGGCGTTCTGAAAAAGGTGGCGGCAGCTGCCGCGGGCCTCGCCATCATCAAGAAAGGCGTCGAAGCGATCAAGGAGTTCTGCGGCGCGGCCATCGACGCCGCAGCCAACGCGGAAGAAACGAACTCAAAGTTCGAGACCGTATTCAAAGGTGCTGCGGACGCTACGAACACATGGGCCGAGAACTTCGCGGCCGCTGCGCACCGCAGCAAAAACGAAGTGAAGGGCTTCCTGGCTGACAGCGGCGCGATTTTCACGGGCATCGGCATGGGTGCGGAGGACGCCTCCGTCATGTCGGAAATGATGACCAGCCTGTCCTATGACCTTGCCAGCTTCAACAACCTGGCCGACGAGGACGCCTTCAACAAGCTGCGCAGCGGCCTGATGGGCGAGACCGAGGGCTTGAAAAGCATGGGCATCGTTTTGAACGATACGGCCATCAAGCAGTCCATGCTCCAGATGGGGATCACCGACGAGTTCAACACTCTGGACGAAGCCACGAAGGTGCAGGTCCGCTGGAACGCGATCCTGGCGCAGACCGGCGACGCGCAGCAGGACGTCACCCGCACGGCAGGCTCTTACACCAACAGCGTCAAGGGCGTCAAGGGTATATGGGCGGACTTCCTGGCCGATGCTGGTGCAAAGTTCACCCCCGTGCTGACGACCTTCTTCAACACGATCATCGACAGCTGGCCCACCATTGAGCCGATGCTCATGCAGCTGGTGGACCTGCTGGCGGACGGTCTGTCGCAGGCGATCCCAATCCTGGTGCAGCTGGGCAGCCAGCTGCTGCCTGTGTTCTGCGACGCACTGGCGCTGATCTTCCAAGTGATGCAGCCGCTGATCCCCGTGATCGGGAATCTGGCGGCGACGCTGCTGCCCCCGCTGGCGTCGATCCTGTCCATGCTGGTGGGTGCGCTGCTGCCCCCATTGACCACGATCCTGAACGTCGTGTGCAATGACATCCTGGTCCCGCTCATGCCGATCATCTCCACGATCGCGTCGGCGATCCTGCCGCCCATCGCGCAGCTGCTGGGCGTCGTGGCCCCGCTGCTGCAAGCCATCGCCCCGATCCTACAAGTGATCGGCCAGATGCTGACTATCGTCGCCGATGTGATCGGCACGATCATCGGCTGGGTAGCTGACGGCGTTGGCGCTGTGGTGAACTTCTTCGACAACCTGTTCGGCGGCGCAAAGGAAGCGCAGGGCGGCATGGAGGACCTGGCCGAGAGCACCAACAGCGTGGCGTCGTCCATTCCGGACATCGGCACGATAGAAATGCCCGCGGTTGAAATTCCGGACACCAGCGCCTACACCGGCGCGATCCAGTCCGCGATGGACACCGCCCCGATCATGGCCGAGGAAAGCTGGGGAGCCGCCAAAGAGACGGCGACCAGCGGCCTGGAGGAAATCGGCACCAGCGCGAACGACACCTACGGCGCTATGGCGGCGCAGGCGGAAAGCGCGTGGGACCGCATGAAGACGGCGGCAGCCAGCGCCGTGTCGGCGACGATCACGGAGCTGCAAAAGCTGAAAAACGCCATAAACAGCGTGGGCAGCATCACGATCAGTGCGGGCGGCGTTACTTCGACACCCGTGCAGGGCCACGCCAGCGGCACGAACGACTTCGGCGGCGGCCTGACCCGCATTAACGAGCAGGGCGGCGAAATGGCGATCCTGCCGAGCGGCAGCCAGATCATTCCTGCGGATCAGACTGAGAACATCATCAACACGTCCCGCCACTCCAAGTCCATCACTTTTGCCCCGCAGATCAGCGTTACCATGTCCGGCGACGCCAGCGACGAGGAAAAGGAGCAGACGAAGGCATGGTTCCTGCAAATGTGCCGGAACGCCTACCGACAGATGCAGAACGAGGACACGAACATCGAGGCGCTGCAGGCGTCTCTGGCATAAGGAGGGGTGACGAATGTCTTATATTCTGAGCGGCGACAGCGGGACGGTAGTGTTCGACCGCACGGGCACCATCACCAACGAGTCCCCCACCATGTCCAGCCAGGTGACAAGCAACCCCATCGAGGGCGGCGGCAAGATCACCGACCACGCCGTCCTGGACCCGATCAAGTTCTCTATCACCGGCATCGTCTCCACCGCCGCAGGCTACGCGACGCTGGAGGCGATGTGGCGCAACCGCGACCTTCTGACCTACAGGGGCGCGGAGGCGTTCAACAATCTGCTGATCACAAATCTGAAACGGACCCGCACCCCTGACAACGCTGCGGGCTTCGGCTTCACCGTGAGCTTCCAGCAGATCACGATCACGTCGGCAGCGTTCGTGGACATCCAAGCCCCAGCCATGAGTCAGCAGGACGCCAGCGCGCCGGTGGCGGCGTCGGCTGCCAAGTCTGCAAAGTCCACCACGCAAAACGGGCTTGTGACAACGGGCAGCGATTATGCCGCCTATGTGGCGAGCTTCAACAGCAAGAACACAAACCCATCCGTGGCGACGGGACGGACAAACCCCAGCTATGCAGGGTACAACAGGGAGGCGATTAAATGAAATTGATCGAGAGTGGACAGGAGATCCACTTCATCGACGTTGACAGTGATCGTGTTCCCTGTTCGTTACTGGTGAAGCTGACGGACCGCACCTACCGCATGACGTTCGCCTACAACGAAGCGGCGGACTTCTTCACCGTCAGTCTGGAGATCAGCAACAGCGGCGGCAACACGCCGCTGGTCTACGGCGAAGTGCTTCGCTACGGCAAGCCGCTGTTTGAAGCCTTCAACGACGAACGCTACCCGTTGCCGGTGATCTGCCCGCTGTGCCTGACCGGCGATGAGATCGACACGATCACCTACGACAACTTCGGCACGAAGGTACGCCTGTATCTGTTCGACCGGCCAGGGGGTGAGAGCTGATGCGCATGTGGCTAAGACAGGCCACCCTGACGCTGGGCGGCAATCAATACACGCTGGATGGGCTGAACTTTTCCTTCAAGGTGCAGTTCGAGGACCGCGCGAAAGTATCGACCGCCCAGCTGGAGGTCTACAACCTGTCCCCATCTACAAGGGCGTCGCTGAAAAAAGGCGTCGCCGTCATTATCACCGCGGGCTACAAGGGCGACGTCGGCTGCATCTTCGTCGGCGCTATCGCGGACTATTCCCACCAGCACGAAAACCTGGACATCATCACCAAGATCACAGCGGCCGACTGTCTGGAGGAATGGCTGGGCACCTATGTCAACAAGACCTACAAGGCGGGGATGTACGCCAAGGACATCATCGACGACCTGCTGAACATCTTCGGCGTGGAGGTGGCGATGGTGAAGCTGGCGGAGAACAAGCACTACCCAGGCTGTCGCGTCTGCCGCGGGAAGCTGAAAGACGTGCTGACAGAGATCGCCTGCAGCGACTGCAAGTCCAGGCTGGTGATCCGCTGCGGGCAGATCATCATAAACCCGCCAGAGGAAGGGATCACGACCGGCTATCTGCTGACGCCGCAGACGGGCCTGCTGAAATCAGCATCAACATCAGAAAGCCAGAACATCAACACGAAGACCACGGCGACGGAGAAGACACGCAGCCAGCAGGCAGAAGATGAGGGCAACCTGTCCCGCGACTGTCTGCTGAATTACCACATCGGCGTCGCCGACAAGATCGTGATCCGCGACAGCCAGACCAACGGCACCTTCATGGTGGTCTCCGGCGTCCATGAGGGAACGCGGTCCGGCAACTGGAAAACTACTGTGGAGGTAAAACCGGCATGAGCTACGGAAGCAGACAATCGGACCTGCGCGCCGCCGAGAGCGAGAAGAACAGGGCGGGCGTCCGCGTCTCCATGCCTGTCAAGGTCCTGGCTTTTTATCCTGACAAAATGACCGTGGACGTGCAGCCACTGGTGAAAGAGAGCATCGACGGCCAGTACGCCAGCGCGGCTCCGCTGATGGGGCTGCGCGTCGCCTGCTTGTGCGCGGGCGAGTTCACGATCCGCCCGTGGTACAAGCGCGGAGACGTCGGCTGGGTGATTGTGTCAGACTTCGACGCCGATGCAGTTCTTCAAACCGGCGCGGAGGCGGAGCCAAACACGGCCCGCAATCATGCGCCGGAGGACGGGCTGTTCGTCGGCGGCGTCTGTCCGGATGGAAAGGCCCCGACCGGCCTGCCGGGCAACGCCGTCGTGGTGGCGGCTGGCGGCACCTATATCGCTGTTTCTGCTGACGGTGTGAAGATCAACGGCAACGTCACCGTGACCGGTACGCTGTCGGCTGGTGGTATTGAAATGACGACGCACACGCACCAAGGCGACAGCGGCGGCACGACGGGCGGCCCGCAGTAAGGAGGCCAAATGGAGAACATCACACTGAGAATTGACCAGGAGACGCAAGACCTTGTACTGGACGACAGCGGAAGTCTGGAGCTGATCGGTGACGCTGAGACCGTCGCACAATGTGTCCGGCTGACGCTGGAGACCTTCAAGGGTGAGTGGTTCCTGGACACAGACCACGGCACCGACTATGACCAAATCATCGCGGACGGCGACGGCGACGCTGAAACCGTCCTCCGCACGGCGATCTTCCAGGAGACCAACGTGCAATACATCGACAGCCTGACCGTGACGCGCAACGGCCGCAGCATCGCCGCGGCCTTCACCGGACGGCTGAAAGATGGGACCCCCATCAGTCTGGAGGTGAAAGCGTGAACGACAACTGGGGATTAACTGAACGCGGATTCCTGCGGCCGAGCTATGCAGATCTGCTGGACGCCTTCGAGGTAAAGGCGAAGGAGCTGTTCGGCAGCACCGTCAACCTGTCCGTTCGCAGCCCGCTGGGCATCTTCCTGCGCATCTTCGCGTGGTTTGCCGGTCTGACCTGGCAGCTGGCCGAGGACGTCTACAACAGCGGCTTCATCGACACAGCCGCGGGCGTCAGCCTGGCCCGCCTAGGCGCGTTTATCGGCATCCGCGTGCTGGCAGCGCAGAAAGCGACCGGCAGCATCACGATCACCGGCGACGCCGGTGCGACGATCTACGCAGGCTTCATCGTGCAGGCGCGCAACAATCAGCGCTTCGTCACTCTGGAGGACGTGACCATCGGAAGCAGCGGCACGGCCACTGTGCCGATCCAGGCGTTTGAGGCAGGACCAGATGGGAATGTGGCCGCGGGGACGATTGACACTGTTGTCACGCCTCTGGCGGCCGCGATCAGCGTCACCAACGCTGCGGCGACCGTGGGCGGCAGAAATCGCGAGACGGATCAGGAGTTCCGCGAGCGATACCTGTCGAGCGTGGACAAGCCGGGCGGAAGCAACACCGACGCCATCCGCGCACAGCTGCTGGAGGTGCCGGGCATCGTCACCGCTGTTGTGTGGGAGAACGAAACAGACGAGACAGACAGCGACGGCCTGCCGCCGCACAGCATCGAGGCCATCGTCTACGGCGGCACCGACGCCGACATCGCGGTAGCCATCCACGCGCGGAAGGCTGCGGGCATCCAGACCTACGGCGGGCAGTCAGCGCAGGTGCTGGACGCCAGCGGCAAGCTGCGGATGATCAAGTTCTCCCGCCCGACGCCGGTGCCGATCTATGTGCAGATCAGCGAGTTGGTGACGTCCGACGCCTATTCGGGCGATGCAGCGTTGAAGGCTGCCATCGTCGAGTACATCGGCAGCGCAGCTGGGGACATTGCGGAAAGCGGTCTCGCCATCGGCGAGACGGTCTATTATAACCGGCTGATGTGCCCTGTGAATAACACGCCGGGCGTGGTGGACTATACGCTGAAAGTCAGCACGGACGGCAAGACCTGGAGCAAGAACAACATCGCCATCGACGCCAGAAAGAAGGCGATCACCGGCACGGACAAGGTGGTGATCGTGACGTGATCGTTCTGGTGCTTAAAATGCTGGAGAAGCTGACCGGAGCCTACACAAAGGACCCCGACAGCCTGATCGGCAAGCTGTTCCAGCTGTTCGCATCCGCTCTGTGGGGCGTGGAAGACACACTGCAGGTGATCGCCGTCTGGCGAGGGATCGACAACGCCAAGGGCGCAACCCTGGACCGTATGGGCCGGAACTTCGGCGTCCGGAGAGACGGAGCCGACGACCGTTTCTATCGTCTGATGATCAAGGTAAAAGTCACCGCGCTGCTGTCTGGCGGCGACGTGGACACCATCATCACAGCCACCAGCGTGCTGTTTGACATTGATCCGGAGCAGGTGGAGGTCGTCGAGCTGTTCCCCGCGAAGTGCCGCGTGATCATGGATGAGGCCGACATCGCGCCGGAGTATATCGCGTATGCAGCCAACACCGCGCCGATCATCAAGCGGATCATGGCCGCGGGCATTGGAAAAGAGATTTACTTCCGCACGCCGGTGAAGACGGGCGGCACGGTCTACGCGGGGGCCACACTTCTGGAAGACATCACGCTGACCATCCCGCCGTACACAAACAGCTTCGCCACCGCGGGGCGCTTCGGCATCGGCGTGGCGCTGTTTGAGGAAATCACAATGCAGATCAAAACAAAGGAGGACTAAAACATGGCAGAAGGATCTGTTATCACCGAAAAGGGCCGCGCGCTGCTGGGCAAAATCCTGGCAACGAACAGCACCCTGAATATCACGGGCGCGCAGATCGGCAGCGGCGACCTGCCTGCGGGGACCCCACCCGCCAGCATGACGGCGCTGGCGTCCTACGTTATGGACGCGACCATCGTCGCCATCAGCACCCCCGCAGCGGGCGAAGTCAAGGTCGTGCTGCAGGTGCTGTCCAACGACGTGAAAACGGCGTTTCTTGCCAAGGAAGCTGCGCTGCTGGCGTCTGATCCTGACGAGGGCGATGTGGTCTATTGCTACGTTCCCATGCAGGACGACCCCGTGCAGATGCGCGCGGCCGGAGACGTAGTCGGCAAACTGCTGACGATGGAGATCAGCATGATCGTCAGCAATGTCGCCAACGTTACGGCCGTGATCAGCCCGGAAGGGCTGGTCCGCCGCAAAGAGCTGGAGAAGTACGCCTTGGTGACGCACAGTCATGTGATCGCGGACATTCAGGGCCTGCAGGAGCTGCTGAACAGTTACCAGAACAGCATCGACCTGCTGACGGACCTGATCAGCGGGGACATGCCGGGCGGCATCAACTTCGCCCTGGACTTCGCTGCGCTGTCTAACGTCTCCGTGGCGGACGGCGTCTGGAACAAATCGGGCCAGTACATTTCCGCATGATTAGGATCGCCTGCAGCGACAGCGAGGCAAGCTGCCTGATCGCATCCCTTATTACTGAAATCGCTATGCCCTGCCCCTGCGAGGGCGGCCCGCTTCGCATCTGCGGGACCGGGCCGGACGGCGCGCCTGCGGAGGTGCGCATCCTGGGCGGCGGCGTGTACGAAATCGAAGGGCCAACGGCTGAAACCGTTGCTATTATCCGCGAAAGAAGGTGCCTGTATTGAGTGAGCGCAAAGACCAGGAACTGACGATCATCACGAAGGCCAGAGGCCTGGTGGACGAGACCATGAGCCGGACGAAGAAGTTCGACAAGCGGCTTCGCTTCACGCTATCCAACCGGATCGACGAGAAGGCACTGGACGTTCTGGAGGCCATCGTGGAAGCAAACGAGATCAACCCCGCCATCGAAACCGATCCGCAGCGGCGCGCCAAATTGTGCATGGTGCGCTTCGACCTGCAAACGTCTGCACTGACAGGCTGCAAGATGCTGCTGATCTTCCTGGACATCGCAAAGACCCACGGGCAGATCGACAACCGCGCCTGCGAGTTCTGGACGAAGCGGGTGCTGGACGTGAAGTACATGACAGCGGCCTGGAGAAAGAAAGACGCCGCGCGATTCAGATAGAGACCCGCAAAACCGAAAGGGTAGGCTTTATATGCACTGGAACTGGTGGCTGCGGTCCCCGAACTCTGGCAACGCGAACAACGTCCGCAACGTCAATTCGGACGGCAGCGAGAACAACAACGCGTACAACGGCAACGTCGGCGTCCTGCCGCTTCGATGGATTTACCGAGACCGAGTAGCCCGCGCGGCGAAAGCAGAGGCCCATCATCAAAGGAAAGCCTATCCTATCCAACGGAAGGAGGATAAACACATAGCACCGACGCCTGGCACCACGCAGCTGCGCGGCGCTGGGCTGCCAGCGGTGCTTCACCACTATGGGCAAAGACTACGAAAGAATATGTGAATGGGGAAACCTGTACGACGCGTATTTGAAAGCGCGCCGCGGCAAGCGGTGGAAGAACAGCGTCGCCAAGGTGGAAGCGTCGGCGCTGGAGGCCGTCGCGCTGATCCAGCGGGAATTGCAGACCAGGACCTACCGGCCGGGCGGCTATCGCGCGTTCTACGTCTACGAGCCGAAGCGCCGCCTGATCCAGACGAACAGCTTCAAGGACAAGATCGTCCAGCACGCCTTCTGCGATCAGGTCCTCTATGACGCGCTGACCAAGCCATTCGTCCTGGACAACTACGGCAGCCAGCTGGGGAAAGGCACGCACTTTGGCCTGAATCGGCTGCGCGACTTCATGCGTGAATACTACCGCAAAAACGGCTTTTCTGCTGACGGCTGGGTGCTGAAAGCAGACGTCCGCCACTACTTCCAATCCATCCGGCCCGACGTGCTGAAAAAGGACGTTGCGAAGTATCTGCACGACCCTGACTGTCTGGCGCTTGCCTACCAGATCATTGACAGCGCGCCGGACCCGCTGGGCATCCCCATCGGGAATCAATCGTCCCAAATCTTCGCGCTGCTATATCTGAATCAGCTGGATCACCTCTGCAAAGAGCAGCTGCGCTTCCGGTATTACGGCCGATATATGGACGACTTCTACATCATCTGCGAGAGCAAGCAGCGGCTGCAGGAGGCCCTGGTGGTGATCCGGCAGCACCTGGCCGAGCGCGGGCTGGAGCTGAATCAAAAGACAAACATCTTCCCGCTGCGCAACGGCCTGGACTTCCTGGGCTTCCACACCTACATCGACGACGCCGGGCGTGTGATCCGCAAGGTGCGTAAATCCAGCAGAGACCGCATGAAGCGGAAACTGCGAAAGTATGCCGCGCTTTACCAACGCGGCGAGATCGACCGCGAGAAGATCGCGGAGAGCTACACCAGCTGGCGCGCCCATGCCCTGCACGGGGATTGCAGGCAGCTGGTGGCAAAATACGATCAGCAATTCCTATCAATATTTGAAAGGAGTCCCGAACATGTCCAAGAAGATCAGCACTCTGGCCGTGGGTGCTAAGGTACGCGACCCACTGTCGAAGTATTACGGCGTCCCCGTGGGCTTCCAGATCGCGGACAAAAATCACGCGGGCTATCCCGCAAACAGCACGACGCTGGCCGCGGAAAAGATCCTGTGCCTGAAAGCTTTCGACGCGACGGAGAGCGGCGGCAACAGCAATCGGCAGAGCTACGGCAACAACCGCTACAGCCTGGCGAATCTCCGCCAGTGGCTGAACAAGTCCGGCACCAACTGGTACCAGGCACAGCACAGCTACGACCGCGCGCCCGGCTCCAGCTACGTCTGGAGCGGCTACAACGCATACGACACCGAGGCGGGCTTCAAGACCGGCTTTTCTCCGCAGTTCCTGGCTGCGATCCTGCCGACCACGCTGACCGTGGCGAAGCCCACAACGGACGGCGGCGGCAGCGAAACCGTGACCGACGACTTCTTCCTGCCGTCCAAGCAGGAAGTGGGCCTCGGCTCTGAGAACGGCATCGCCGAGGGATCACTTCTGACACTGTTCAACAGCAATGTCAGCTCCCGCCTGCGCACCTGCACGCCGCAGGCCATCGCAAACAGCAACTATACCAGCAACCCCAGCAGCGCGGCCAACTGGGTCTGGTGGCTGCGGTCCCCGTACTCTGGCAACGCGTACCGCGTCCGCTTCGTCTATTCGGTCGGCAGCGAGAGCTACGACGGCGCGTACAGCGGCTACGTCGGCGTCCTGCCGCTTTGTAATCTGTCCTCTGATACCTTGGTATCTGACGAGCCTGACTCCGAAGGCTACTACACGATTCAGTGGAATCAGGCCCCGACTACGCCCCCCGGCATCACTGTACCGGACAGCGTAAAGAGCGGGAAAGACGCAGCGATCAGCTGGGCGGCGTCCACCGACCCAGAAAGCGACGACATCACCTACCAGCTGGACCGATGGAGCAACAACACGAACGCATGGACCACGATCTACACCGGCAGCAACACCAGCTTTACCGACACCGGCATCGCCACGGTGATGGACAGCGTGCAGTGGCGCGTCCGCGCGAAGGATAGCAAGGATGCGTACAGCGCCTATACGACGAGCCAGGTCAAGACCGTAACGCACAACGCCGACCCGACCGTTTCCGGAGCCGACGCCAACCTGGGCGCGGTGACGTCGCCCCCATCCAGAGCCTACACCGTGGGCGATGTGGACGACGGCGACACCCTGACCATCGTGGAGGCGCTGGACGGCAGCGAGGTGCGCACCATTGCGGACGCGGAGCGCGGAAAGACCTACACCTTCGGCCTGACGGCCGCACAGTTTGCGGCGCTGGCTGCTGGTGAACACAGCATGACGATCACCGTCACCGACAGCGCGGGAAACAGCGCGACGCGCGTCGTGACCTTCTCCCGCAGCATCACGATGATCAGCGTGCAGCGCGACGCCATCGAAACGGACGCCATGGCCGAAAAGGTCCTTATTTCCGTGCGCTTTTTGGGCGCGGAGAACAATCTGACCGTGGAGGCGTGCAACAACGCGAAGGACGCCGCGCCGACGTGGGAGGCCGTCACCCCTGGCCGCAAGCACCTGTTCACGAACAAGACGAAGACGGCAACGAAGTGGGCTGTGGGCGTCCGTGTGAAACTGACGAAGGCGAGCACCAGCGACACCATCGCGCTGTACGGCGTAAGCGGCTCTTACCTGTAAGGAGGGAAAAGCATGAATCTGACAGCAGCCAGAGAACTGAACAAGCAGGAAGAAGCGCAGCAGCAGCTGCATCTGTGGGCGGCAATTTTAGCCACCCACGACGCACTGATCGCGGGCGGTCTGACCGGCCTTCCTGCGGTCCATGTCGAACGCGCAAAGGCGGCGCTGCTTCGCGCCGGAGATAAGGACGCGGGCGACTACACAGACACGGAACTGCGCACGATCACTGTCACAAGCGGCGCACGCGTCTGGTCTGAGATCGACGACGGCGACCCGATCTTCCGCAACGAAGCCGTAGTCGGCAGCAACGGCGACCTTTACATCACCACGCAGCAGCACTACAAGCGCAGCGACCTTCTGCCCGGCAGTACGGCGGCCAGGACGCTGTTCCGCCTGCTTCGCACAGAGCCGGAGGACAGCACCGTGCTGCACTTCGTGTGGGGCGAGTTAGTCCCCTATGGCGCGAAGCGCAGGGACCCGCAGGACGGCAAGGTCTACACACCGATCCACGAGCAGGGCGTCACGCTCTACGAGCCGCATTATCCGCATCTGGTGCCGTCCGAATACAAGCTGGTCGAGGACAGCAGCGGCGGAGACGGCGGCGACGACACCGTGCCGCGCTGGGCTGATCTGGAGGACGGCCACACCTTCAATGTCGGCGACAGATTCAGCGACGACGGCAAGACCTACGAAGTGCTTCGACAATTCTTCAAAGCGGACAGCTACCGCCCACCCGCTCTGATCGGGGACTTCTACCAGCTGGCGGAGTAAGGAGGAAAACATGAACATTAAAGGCATTGACGTGTCCGTATGGCAGGGCAAGATCGACTGGAAGAAGGTCAAGGCAGACGGCATTGTGTTCGCCATGATCCGCGTCGGCTATGGCAGCAGCCAGGGCGACAACTGCAAGATGGACACCTATTTCAAGGCCAATGTGGAGGGCGCACTGGCTGCGGGCGTGGAGGCAGGCATCTACTTCTACAGCTACGCAAAAAGCGCCCAGGCGGCCGCCAAGGAGGCGGCGTGGGTAGTGAAGCAGATCGCCCCGTATAAGGGCCGCATCCTGTACCCCATCGCCTACGATCTGGAGGACAACAAACAGGCTGGGCTGGGGCGCGATGTGCTGACCGCTATGGTGACGGCCTTCTGCACGACCATTGAAGCCGCGGGCTATTATGCGTCGTTCTACTGCAACACCAACTGGTGCAAGAACATGCTGAACATGGACGATCTGAAAGGCTTCGATCTGTGGCTGGCACAGTGGACCAGCCAGCCGACAACGGCCTACAGCTTCGGCATGTGGCAGCGCAGCAGCTCTGGCAGCGTGGCGGGCATCAATGGGCGCGTCGATCTGGACGTCGCCTTCAAGGACTATGCGGCCATTATCAAGCGTACAGGGCTGAATGGGTACAAGGAGACCGCGCAACCCGCACAGGAGCCGGAGAAGCCCGCACAGCCCACGAAAACGCCTGATGTGAACGACACCCGCAAGAAGATCGTCCGGAAGGCCATCGGCGAGCTGGGCGTGTGCGAGCCGACCGGCGACGACAAGTATATCCGGTGGTACAACACGGAGGTCCTGAAGACATGGAGCCTGCCGCTTGATGCGGCGTGGTGCGCTATGTGGGTAAGTTACGTCACCAACTATCTGGCAGGCATCGCCCGCGACATTGTGAAGCCCTACTGCGGATGCAGCACCGGCATGGCCTTCTTTAAGGCGCAGGGCGTCTTCCATCCTTCGGCGGCCTGCGGCGGCACATACACCCCGCTGCCTGCTGACATCGTCTTCTTCAAGGATAAGAAATCCACCGCAGAAAGCACCCACACGGGCCTGGTGGAGTATGCGAAAGACGGTGTTCTGCACACCATCGAAGGCAATACCAGCAACGCCGTGAAGCGTCGCCAGTACGATCTGAACGACACCTACATTGTGGGCTATGCGGCCCCCGACTACGGAAAGGAGAACATCGACAGCATGACCAAGGCCGAACTGAAACAGCTGATCCGCGAAGTGATCGCAGAAGACAACCCCACCTATGCGGACCTGAAAGACGTGCCCGCCTACTGGCAGGAGCAGGCGAAGGCGCTGCTGGACGCCGGAGCCGTCAACGGCGGCACCCCTGCGGACGTCAACCCCACTGATCTGAATCTGCGCCACGAGACGCTGAAAGCTGTGATTATTGCGTCGCTTTACCACGACGCAAACACCCCCGAAAAGTGATCATAAAATCCCGCCATTCAGGCGGTAAAATAAGGAGGAAAAACACCATGAAAAACACCAACAAAAAGGCCCTGAAAGCAATGCTCATTTTGGCAATGCTGGTGACGCTCTGCATGTCGCTTGCAGCGTGCGCACAGACCACCGAAACGGGCACCACCGACCCCATCGTTCTGGAGCTGGTGAACGTCGGCCTGGACATTCTGGCGAAGGCTGCCATCGCGGCCATCGGCCTGGCGGGCGCATGGGCGACCGCTAAGATCGGCCAGAACAACAAGCTGGCAAACATCAAGGCAGCCATCGGCCAGGTGACGCAGGCGGCACAGACAACGGTCGGCGAATTACAACAGACCACCGTCGAAGCGATGAAGGCGGCGGCAGCTGACGGCAAGCTGACCGAGGACCAGATCAGGACACTGAAAGCCGATCTTTTGCGCATGACCAGAAAGAAGCTGGCGGAGCCTACCGTGCAGCTGCTGGAGGCGGCGAAGCTGGACATCAACGCCATGATCCAGGGCGCTGCCGAGGACCTGATCAATCAGATGCACACGACGCAGCAGCTGATCGCTGGGGAACTGATCGTGGAATAAGACGACAAGAAGGGCGACCGCAAAACGCGGCCGCCCTTCGCTTTTTATGCAGAATGTTATGCAGGCGTTATATTTGACACGGAACGCGCGCGGTTTGCCAGCGAGCGTGCGCCGCTACATTGCGCAAGACATTTTTTCGCAGGAATACTGACGTATTTCAAGGAAAAATGACGCGGCGCACCGCAAAAAGGCCCGCTGTCCGGGTGCGTTGGGAGTTTTCAGATACGCCCTAGTTCTTCAGACTCTGCATCGGGGCCGGAATCCTCCCGCCGCGGGCGATAAAGTCCGCAGAGGACTCCGGATGCACCGGCATGATAGGCGCTGCGCCGAGCAGGCCGCCGAAGGAGACTTCATCGCCGACCGTCTTGCCCGGAGCCGGGATGAGGCGCACGGCGGTCGTCTTGGAATTGACCATACCGACGGCGGCCTCGTCCGCGATGATGGCGGAGATCGTCTCCGCGCTCGTGTCGCCGGGGACGGCGATCATATCAAGGCCCACCGAGCACACGCACGTCATGGCTTCGAGCTTATCCAGCGTCAGAACGCCGCTTCGCGCGGCGGCGATCATGCCCTCGTCCTCGGACACCGGGATAAACGCGCCGGACAGTCCGCCGACAGAGCTGGACGCCATCAGCCCGCCCTTCTTGACCGCGTCATTGAGAAGCGCCAGTGCCGCCGTCGTTCCATGCGTCCCGCAGGTTTCAAGGCCCATTTCCTCCAGAATGCGCGCCACGCTGTCGCCCACGGCGGGTGTCGGGGCGAGGGACAGGTCGACCACGCCGAACGGCACGCCCAGCCGCCGGGACGCTTCCCGCGCCACCAGCTGGCCCATACGCGTGATGCGGAAGGCCGTTTTCTTGACGCACTCGGCCACCTCGTCAAAGGGCCGGCTCTTGACGCTCTGCAGCGCGTGGTACACCACGCCCGGCCCGGATACGCCGACGCTCACGACCGCGTCGGCCTCGCCCACGCCGTGGAACGCACCCGCCATGAACGGGTTGTCCTCGACCGCGTTGCAGAACACGACGAGCTTCGCGCAGCCAAGTCCATCGCGTTCCTTTGTCAGCTCGGCCGTCTTTTTGATCGCCTGCCCCATAAGGCGCACAGCGTCCATGTTGATGCCCGCCTTTGTCGAGGCGACGTTGACGCTGGAGCAGACCAGCTCCGTCTCGGCCAGCGCCTGCGGGATGGCGGCGATCAGCCGCCGGTCGCCGGAGGCCATGCCCTTCTGCACGAGCGCGGAAAAGCCGCCGATGAAATCCACGCCGCAGGTCTTTGCGGCGCTGTCCATCGCCTTGGCAAACGGAACAAAATTCTCCGTCTCGCACGCGCTTGCGACCAGCGCGATGGGCGTGACGGAAATGCGCTTGTTGACGATGGGAATGCCAAGCTCCCGTTCGATCTGGCAGCCTGTCGCAACCAGATGCTCGGCCTGCCGGCAGATCTTGTCGTGAACTTTCCGGGCGCAGGCCTCCGGATTCGGGTCGGCGCAGTCCAGAAGCGAAATGCCCATGGTGATGGTGCGGATGTCCAGATGCTGATGGTCGATCATATCGACCGTGGACATGATATCGGAATGGTTCAGCATGATCTGTCCCCTCCGTCAGATGGTGTGCATGGCAGTGAAAATATCCTGCCGCTGGATGCGGATGGACAGGCCCATCTGTTCGCCCTTTTCTGTGACGCGGGCCTGTACCGTGTCAAACTCCGGCGCGCCTGCCGTCCATTCGACGAGCATGATCATGGTAAACGTGCGCTGCATGATGGTCTGGCTGATCTCCACGACGCTGATGTGGAGTTCTGCCAGCAGCGTGCAGACCTCGGCGATGATGCCGACCCGGTCGGGGCCGACGACGGTGATAATGGCTTTCATGTGTCGTTCCTCCTGTGCGCGGATATGGAAAAGGGGCCGTGCGGCCCCCTTTTTATTTTTAGAATTTCGTATGCTCGGCCAGCCAGTTCTTCAGTTCGCTGATGGGAACGCGGACCTGCTCCATAGAGTCGCGTTCGCGGATGGTAACAGCGTTGTCCGCCGGGGTCTTGTCGTCGCCGACGGTCGCAAAATCGACCGTGATGCAGTACGGCGTGCCGATCTCGTCCTCGCGGCGATAGCGCTTGCCGATGGAGCCGGTGTCGTCATAGTCGAGCATAAAGTCGCCGCACAGATCCTGATAGATTTTTCTTGCAGGCTCGGCCAATTTCTTGCTCAGCGGCAGGATCGCAGCCTTGTACGGAGCCAGCGCCGGATGCAGGTGCAGAACCACGCGCACGTCGTTCTTCGCCTCGTCGATGACCTCCTCGTCATACGCTTCGCACAGGAACGCCAGCGCCACGCGGTCGCAGCCGAGCGACGGCTCGATGACGTAGGGGATATAGTGCTCGTTCGCTTCCTGATCGAAATAGGTCAGATCCTTGCCGGAAGCCTCCTGATGGCGCTTGAGGTCATAATCGGTGCGGTCGGCAATGCCCCAGAGCTCGCCCCAGTCGGTGAACGGGAACGCATACTCAATATCGGTCGTGGCTCTGGAATAGAAGGCCAGCTCCGCCGGCTCATGGTCGCGCAGGCGCAGGTTCTCCTCGCGGATGCCGAGGCTCTTGAGCCAGTTCACGCAGTAGTCCTTCCAGTATGCGAACCATTCGAGGTCCGTGCCGGGCTTGCAGAAGAATTCGCATTCCATCTGCTCAAACTCGCGGGTACGGAAGGTGAAGTTGCCCGGGGTAATCTCGTTGCGGAACGCCTTGCCGACCTGGCAGACGCCGAAGGGCAGCTTGCGGCGGGTAGTGCGCTGGATGTTCGCGAAGTTCACGAAGATGCCCTGCGCCGTCTCCGGCCGCAGATAGCAGGTCGAGGAGGAATCCTCGGTCACGCCGATGGCGGTCTTGAACATCAGGTTAAACTTGCGGATGGGGGTAAAGTCGTGCTTGCCGCAGACGGGGCAGACAATATCCTCATGCTCGGCAATGAACTTGTCCATCTCGTCGAAGCTCATCGCGTCGACGTTGACCTCGTGATGCTCTTCGCCGATGAGCTTGTCAGCGCGGTGGCGGGCCTTGCACGCCTTGCAGTCGAGCAGCGGGTCGGAGAAGCTGGACACATGGCCGGTCGTGATCCACGTCTGCGGATTCATGATAATGGCCGCATCGAGACCGACGTTGTACGGGCTTTCCTGCACGAATTTCTTGAGCCACGCCTTTTTGACGTTGTTCTTGAATTCAACGCCGAGAGGGCCGTAGTCCCAGCTGTTGGCCAGGCCGCCGTAAATTTCGGAGCCTGCAAAGACAAAGCCGCGGTTTTTGCACAGGGCAATGATCTTGTCCATGGACTTTTCGCTGTTTTTCATCATACTTCTCGTCCTCCTGACGTATATGATCAAGTTTATCCTATTATTATAATGAAAAAGCCCGCAAAGTCAACCGCGCGGCAGAAATTTGAAAGACCAGTTTTGTTTTTCCCGAAAATGTGGTATAATGCAGGAAGCAATTCGGAAAGGACATATCCATCTTGAAAGCAATCGGAAGAGTGATCTTATCGGCGATCCTTCTGGTCCTGACGGGCCTGATGATCGCGTTTGCAAAGGCCGCGCCCAGTGTGGTCTTTTCGTTCTATCCCGCCCTCTCCAGAAGCATCCTGTCGGCCATCTCGTCGGTATCCGGGCTGGTGCCCATCGCGCTGTGGGAGGTGCTGGCAGTCCTGTTGGCGCTGTGGTTTTTCTATACGCTCATCCGCGTGTTCACGGGACGCCGGAGCCTGCTTCGCTGGCTGTCCGGCGTTCTGCTGGGGCTCAGCACAGGCGTGTTCCTGTTCGTTGCCATCTGGGGCCTCGGGCACTTCGGCCCGTCGGTCGATCAGACGCTTGGCCTTGACGTGCGCGAATATTCCAAGCAGGAGCTGATCGCCGCAACGGCCTATTATGCCGCGCAGGCAAACGAATACGCCGAAAAGGTCGAACGGGACGCGGAAAATCTGACCGTCTACCCGGCGTTTTCCGAGCTTGCAAAGCAGGCCCCCGGCGGCTACGCGGCGCTTGCGCAGCAGTATGATCCGTTCACGGACGGACTCGGGCCAGTAAAGCCGTTGGCTTCGTGGCGGCTGTTCAGCCAGACCGGCACGACGGGCATCTTTATCTGCTTCACGGCGGAGGCCTGCGTCAACCCGGATACGTATACCGCGTGGATCCCCTTTACCATGTGCCACGAGCTTGCCCACCGGCAGGCCGTCACAGCCGAGGACGACGCGAACTTCTGCGCCTATCTGGCCTGCATGGCCTCGGAAGACGACGATTTTCGCTACTCCGGCGCGTTCGGCGCGTATATCTACTGCCACAACGCCCTGTCGAAGATTGACAAGACCGCCGCCAGCCAGATCTGGAGCACCCTGTCAGACGGTGTCCTCGCCGACATCCGCGCGGCAAACGCGCACTACGAGCAGTATGAGGGCAAGGTGCAGGACGCAGCGCAGAAGGTCAACGACACCTATCTGAAGGCCTTCTCTGAGGAATCCGGCGTCCAGAGCTACGGCGAAGCCGCCGATCTGCTGATCGCGTGGTACCTGAAAAATAATGCTTGACAAACGCAGCGGGATCGAGTATAATAACCCCGCTGATGGACAGTTAGCTCAGCTGGTATGAGCACATGCTTGACGTGCATGGGGTCACAGGTTCGAGTCCTGTACTGTCCACCATATAAAAGTTCCGAAATCACATGGTTTCGGAACTTTTTCTTTGTTTCTTGGTTCAAAAAGTTTGGCATAGCAGAAACAACTATTAGGCTAAACCGATTGTACGACAAAAATACGACAGTTTTGCAAAAATAGGGCTTGCATATGCTTGCGTCAGTTTATCTTGCTGAAATCTTACGGGCAGCGACTATGGGAATGCTAACATCCCTATATATTGTGTTAGGGATAGAATAATTCTCAAAATATGCTTAATTGACAATCACAAGATTTCCTAATATAATATGAACAAAGTTGTACTCTTGACTTTTCTCATGCTGTGTGATAAAATGTGCGCTTCGCAACATAAAATATCATAGCAGCTTAAAAAGGAGGATGAGAGCTATGCAAAATGCAAGAATGCTAGGGAACTATGTAGAGTATTTAGCCGAGCAAAAGGGGCTTTCTGTCTCTGATTTGAGCAAAGCACTTGGTTGTGATCAAACCAAGGTAACTTCTTTTTTAAAGGGTCGTTCCTACGCGTCTTTTTCCCAGATTTCCAGTCTCGCAAAGATGCTTGGAGCATCGGTATCGGAATTGTTGGCAGGAGATATGCAGCATTATGATAAAACAGTTGTTGACTGTATGAATGAATTTCAGGACACGAAAAATCGGGAAATGATTCTTGACCTGATCGACAACTATATCGATATCGTTGACGCAGTATCTGCGCAATAACAAATTAAAGGCATGGTTTTGACCGTGCCTTTTCTTTTAAGGAGAGTGCGGCATGAAAGACATTCAACTGCTTCCGAAAGAGGCCGAGACCGCAATAAAATCTTTTATTGCACGCAAGTATGAACAAAATGGTCTGCAAACTGACTTCCCCAACAAGTTGCTGCGCGGAGACGTTCTAAGACTGCTTGATAAATTCTGTACAGTTGTCTGTTACCCCGTAGCCAAGGAATCAAATAACGGGTTCCATGTCAGCGTTCCTTTTATGGACGGGCAAATGCAGGATTTTGTTTTTATAAATACTGCACAGACAATGGAAAAGCAGGCCTTTACAGCAGCGCACGAACTGGGACATATCTGGAACGTCGATAGCGATATCTTGGGCGAGTTAGGTCTCGAAAACACTCTGCAAAATCACGAGCTCGTAATTAACCGTTTTGCCGCAGTCCTGCTGATTCCAGAGGAAGAATTTAAGGCCGTTCTCTTCGCCGAGGTGAAGAACTTATCCAACAAAGATAATTCCATCAGTCTACCAAATATGTATAAGCTTATTGTGATTCTGATGAATTTCTTTTTTGTTCCAATGAAGGCTATCGTTCTTCGGATGCTGGAATTAGAGTGTCTGGCACAGTCAGATGCGCAGCTTTTATTAGGGCGAACCGAAACAGAAGATCGCTCGATCTCCATGTTAGTGACTCGTCTTATTCACGAACTGGGCTTTACGGAATTGCAAAATCCTTCAAACAAAAAATGGATCGATGGTTTGGCCGAAAAGCTGTTACTGGCCGAACAGAATCATCTGCTTCCCCAAGAAAAAATTGATTATATCCGAAAGAAGTTTGACATACAAGAACTTAGAACAGACGTGGATCTGGACGGAAATATTTCACTAACCACATAGGAAGGCATAATAGGATGCAGATAGATAATTCAACAGCCATTGTAGACAATGACTTTATCAACCATCTTGCAGGCAGTCGGCTAGCGGACGACCTTCTAGTTCGCGCGTTATTGGATATTTTTAATTCACTGAGTTTGGTCGCCGCAATTCACCCCCTTGTATATGATAAAGAGCTCTTTTCTCAAACGGACCGAATCAAACTGTTGTTCCAAAAAGAAGTTATCCGGAGACTAACCTTTGGTGATGCGTTTGAACAGGGCTCAGACGAAGAAACCTACTATTGCTACCTTGTTGGCGAACTGTACGGCCATTTGAACGGATGCTCGTTGCCTGTTGCTGGGCGCGAGGTGCTTAGTTATTGGAAGCGGAGAGAAAGCCTTGGCGAGGTTCATTCGCTATCGCTGTGTCTTGTTTGCGGCTGCGGCATTTTCCTTTCGGATGATAGTGATTCCAAACGATTAGCGGAGTACATTATCCGTAAGTCGTTGGGAACAGTTTGCGTCTATAACAGGAAAGAATTGATTGACAAATCCATAAATGAGACAGCAACACAAATTCCAAGAAAGATTCGTCAGTCGTTGGGCCACACAGGGACATAGGGAATAGCAATTAAAAAATACACAACAAGCGGAGGGAGAAAGAGCCGTCAGGCTCTCTCTCCCTCCTTCGTCTGTACGGCTTCCAACGCCTGTCTCAGCGTGTCCGTCGTTGTGTGATTATAGACCCGTTCCAGCATTCTGGTGTCGCAGTGTCCAAGCAGGTCTGCAATCAGATGCTGCGGTACGCCCTGCGCCGACCAGAGCGTTGCTCTCGTGTGCCGAAGCTCATGGGGCGTCAATGACGGAATTTCCGGATGTGCCTTGATCAGATCCTTCATAAAGGAACGATACTCACGGTCGTACCAATTCCGTGGATAATAGGCTTTCCCTTCCGGACTGTGAAAAATAAACTCTGCTTCGACCTGACGCTTCTCTCCGCCAGATTCCAATGTAATGATTTTCGGCTCTGCTTTCAGTCTTGCGAGCAGGCGTGGCTCCAAAATCGGAATTGTGCGCTGGCGGTAGCCATTCTTCAAACCGTCTGCCAGCAGCGTCTTTTTACCGCCGGTCGCGGAAACAGCAACCAATCCCTGATTGATGTGCAGATACCCATGTTCTGCGTCAAAATCTTCGTAGCGAAGTCCCAACAGTTCACTTCTGGAACAGCCGGTTTCCATCAGCAGCATAATTGCAAGCCCCTTCGGGTGGTTGACAGCAAATTCATATGTGGTATTATATTCCTGTGGAGAAAATGCGTGTTTCGCCACAACGGTATGATATTTTGGCAACCGAATACCAGACGATGCGGCAGCGTTTTCTTTGCAGTATCCTTCCTCCTTGGCATGTTGAAGGATGAAGTGCAGCATGTTAAAGTCCTTTTTTATTGTTTCGGGTGCGTATTTTCCGTTGATGCTGTTGATGTACGCCTGTATCTCTGCCGGCTGAATCGCTTGAACCTCCCTTTTTCCAAAGTGGGGGATCAAATGCCGTTTGACGGGTGCAAGGTAGGTATCCCTGTATGTGTTGGCCTTGACATAGGGCATCTTATAGAGCTCCAAACAACGAATTGCCCATTTTTCAAAGGTGATTGTTTTTGTTTTTTCCGGCTCGCCCAAGAGCAGGTTGAGTTTATACGTTTCAGCGTATTCTTCTGCTTTGCGTTTCGCATCACGCTTGGATTTTGTGCTATAGAAAGATTTGCGGATCGAGGTTCCATCTATTTTCTTTCCCAACGCAATTTTGTATTCATAACGTTTTTTCGCGGGCAATGTTATCTCCCCCCTCCTTTTCGTTCATATAGGAGGCGGTATAACCGCCCCCCCTATTAAACAGCCGGCTTAACAGCTGTATTGGTGTACCACAAGAAGAACGTCTCCGTAGGAATTTTGTATGCGCTCTTATCATCCGTTTCGTAGGCAAGGCCAAACGGACACCGGCCCTGCTTGATGCAAGCGCGCAATCCTTCTGGCTTCATGTTAAGAAATTTCGCTACTACTGCTAGCGGAATGTAGATTGGATATTTTTCCAAAATTTCTTGAAACTTGAGCCGCTGCTCAATCATTTTTGCAGGCAAAATGATGCTAAAGGCCGCCTGAGCAGGAAAAGCGTCGATGGATGCAGTTCCCAACTTACATCCCACCTTTCAGAACAATGCCCTCGTATCCATTTGTTGCTTCGCCGCCAACACGCTGTTTTTTGCGCATGATTCTGTTTCCGCAGGTCAATGCAAGCTGCCTCGAAAATGCAACCTTGTCGTTGATTGCCGGATAACCATTCGCTACGCAAAAAGCAAGGTAACTGTTATGAAGCAATGCCGTTGGCGTAAAACCGTTGCTAAACTCACAAGAATTCAAAACGAACCGCTGTATGATATCGGCCTCAATCGGGATACTACTGATCACCTGCTTCTCAAACGAATACTCTGTATCTCCACTAAAAATGAAATTGCGAGCCTCCAGCTGGTTGAAAACCTGAATTGCCTTCACAAAGATTCCTTCTTTTTCCTGCATCAGCTTCTCCAATAACATATGATCCTGCTGCTCCGGCGGAATCTTGTGCATAAAAGGCAACAGCAAGATACGATTTGCAAACGCCTGATCATAATTTTGAAGGCTAAGGCTGTGATTTGTTACAATTACCAGCTTGCAGATCAACTTTACAGAACGCGGATTATGATACTTCTCTTCTGTCTGAACCGTGTCATTTCCAGAAATCTGCTTCAAGACAGCAACCGCATTACGCGACAAACCGCCAGCGGGGAGATCAGCAGATATATTCAAACGCTTATCCACGAAGTCGGACAGAGCGAAGCGATCACCAGCACGATGGATATCCCGATGTGATACCTCATTGTCTTCAAAAAAGCTCTCCAAAAGAGAACACAGCAATGTCTTTCCGCTATCACCAACACCTTGAAGCAAAGCAATTCTTTTAATTCTGTTCGGTACAAGGACAAAGGCCACAAATTCCCAGAGCCTGTTTATGAGTTTTGGATCTCCATTGGCACAGTCAAACAGAAACCGCTCAAAAAGAGGACAACTGCTATAGGGCCTCCAACAAACTTTGACTTTTGTAGTGATAAACAAATCGGAGTCAGCAGTGCGGTAGACGCTATTCCTGCGATCCAGAAGCCCGTTATCAACTGCGATGAACGGCGATGTACTCGGATCTATCGGGCGACCCAAAATTGTGCTTTCGGCTTTCAGCAACGTATAGACATTGCTGATTTGATTGGCAGCACCGGAAATTTTAATTTCGTCAGAAAGAACAGCGGAGATCAGCGTCTGTACACCGTTATCATCCAAGCGTTTGTAGCGTGCTCCGTCAAACCTATAGATGGCATCCCCATCGCGTTTGAGCTTTACTTTTTTAAGCAGACAACTCAACAGGTCAGTCGCAGTCGGAACAGAGCTGTTGCGCTTTTCTGTCGCTGCAAAACCCGTGTAGCCATACGTTCTATCGTACCGCGGAAAACTCTGACGTGCCCCTTCAAAAGAATCAGCGGCTGAATGAGGCTTTCCGGATTCGTCATAGTATATCTGGCCTTGATATGCAATCAAAACGGGGGTTTCATCAAGCGAACGCTTTTTCTGGTAATCATCACAGAGAACATCATAGGCGTTAACAATGGCAACTTCTTTTTCATCTTTGAAAAATTGGATCGGCGATGTCAAAGACCGTGCCGTAGCATCTCCCTGTTCTACCCTTCTGCGTTTTTCTTCTTCCTCCTCTCTTTCTGCGTTACGAATAATTTCGTCGCGCATGCGAACCAGCTTCTGTTCGTCCGGATCGTCTACAAAAATTATGTTTCTGTCATTCATAAGGCGCCCTCCTTTTTTCGGTGTGACGCCTATTATGGCTCGATCTTGCCGAATATGCAAGAGGCCTTACCTGTGTTGAAATTTATGTTTTTGGAGGTTTTTATGGAAAAAATATCGAAAAATACGGAACAGCAAAATCAGATTGATTCGGGAGAAATTCCAAAAAATACAAAACGGCAAAATCGGATTGATTTGGAAAAAATTATGCGAAAACTGCTTCCCACATTCCAAGACTGGCTGTATGTAGGCGAGCAAGAAATTATGAAAGAATATTTCAATGATCTGCTAGAGCCCCTTCCTTTTGCCGCGCCTGAATCTTCTGACGCCTGTACCGCATCAGAGGCAGAGTCCAACACACCAGATGCTTCGACGGAGCATACTGCACCTGAAGTCTCCAGCGTATCTGACACTCCTGCTATACCTGCCGCGCCTGAAGCCACTGACACATCTGATGCGCCCACGGATTCTGATGCGTCTGATACTCCCGCAACATCTGATGCTTCTAACGGTCCACCTGCGAAGAAAACCGTGCTGGATGATGATGAATATTTTCAAAACAGAATTCCTGCTGATGTATTTGAAAATGCCGATATTGCCAAAGAATACGGAAAAAGGTTAAGGGCTTTGCGCCTAGAAAAACGGTATTCTCTGGATGTCGTGTCTAATTGGACCGGCTTGTCAATTCAGAATATTCAACTTATCGAAACAGGCCAGCGAAAGCGGATCGACAGAAACCGTTTGCTGCTTTTCTGCGGCTTATACCAAGAACCCCCGGAAGACCTGTTAGGCCACCCGGAATTCAGGGAAAATAGGATATTCAACGCAAAATGGACTGAGAAATATATACACCCCTTGGAATTTGATCTTCCTTATATAAGCGAGGCAGCCAACTTTATTTTGGATTCTTTGCTATGGAAGGACGAACGCCTGCTCCAAGTCTTTCTGGAGCTTTCATTGGCAGATAAAGCGGTTCGGCGTAAAGCGATTTTATTTTTATCGAATATGCCGATACTTAAAGTGCTCCGAGCGACAGCAGCGAAAAAGTATGTTGCCGAGAATAAGCAAAGAGTACATAATGAAATTCCTGCTTGGAAAAAGCAAAAACCAGAAGAAGACGAAGATTGGAGGAAGCAGGCAGATTTCATTCCACGCACATTGTCAATTTTATCGGAGATAGCGAAGAAAAATCCGAGTTTGTTCAACATATTTGTGTCAATTCTTGCAAGTCCTGAGGAGATAAGAATGGAAATTATCTCCATTCTTAGCCAAGCGGGATTCCTTTCAGACCGTGCGGTGAGTGTGAAAAAATCGAATGAGTAGAAGCCATAAAAAAGTTCGCAAAAAAAGAGAAAATATTTTTTGTTGAAAAAACAGTTATATCCTTTTATGTATTTAAATTCCTTTTTGTGGGCTGATTCTACTCTCAGGACTTGAAGTGCGTTGTTCCGTGTACCCCGTTCCTCCACACTACCTTCTTCAAATATAGTTATAAAAAAGGATATACATGGTGGAACACGGAACGTGGAACACCATGCAGATTGGCGTCTGCCTTGCCAAAATAACTTATTATAGGCCAAACAGCCAATACACTCTTCGTGACAGGGGGTGGTTTTAGGAGGGGGAGATGGATTGCTGCAGCCAGCTCCCGCTGGTGCAGCAATTCGCGCAACTCCCCCTCCTAATTCCCTCGCTTCCTTTTACTTTTTTGAATTCCGCAGAGGATTCTTTACGCCTCGGCTCACAAGGTACACGCTTGCAGCAAGGATCGCTCCTTCTGCAAAGCAGGCCAGCGGGGAACCGGCTACGGCAAACAGGATCGTCATTTCTTCACCTCCTTCTTGGCGCTCAGGCTCTCCATCAGGCAGAGAATCGCCAACGAGACAATAAACCCCAATAATGTCCACTGCATATTGATCCCTCCCATCTTTTATAGATTCTGCGGCAAATATCAGCCGCAATAAAAATACTCCTCAATCTCCTCCGGCAGCATTCCGCCGCGAAGCAGTGTATCCACGTCCTTCGCCGAGAATCCGAATGCCGGGGCCATCCGGCGAAGCTCCTCGG